>ERZ773090.51-NODE-51-length-134690-cov-8.49302_pt1 | contig 134690 bp, 149 predicted proteins | sample MGYA00580579_ERZ773090 | MGnify/ENA primary metagenome ERZ773090 (study PRJEB29015, sample SAMEA2738014) | human oral metagenome | biome: human oral; feature: human-associated habitat; material: dental | place: China | collected 2132 ... | reverse complement strand
TTGTTTTTCCGTCTACTGTTTTGTTTAGGATTACTTTGATCTTATCTGGACGTTTGCCATCTTGGTTGTTCGCATCGTCCCATGTTTTTGTTCCTTGAACATTAACTACTTCTGGTGTATAGCTATTTTTCAAATTATAACCATCTATTGTTTTTGTATACCCCTCTACTCCTTCTTCATCGATTGAGTAAGTGATTTCTTTTCCACCTTCGAATTTTGGTAAGTTTGTGAATTCGTAACTCCAGTTATCTTTTGTTACTTCTTTTTCAGCTACTTTACTTGTTTTTCCGTCTACTGTTTTGTTTAGGATTACTTTGATCTTATCTGGACGTTTTCCATCTTGGTTGTTCGCGTCATCCCATGTTTTTGTTCCTTCTACAGATGTTTTTTCTGGTGTGTAGCTGTTTGTAATAGTAAATCCAGTTTTGGCTTCTCCACTTGTTACTGATGTATATCCTTTCGGAACATTTACTTCTGCTATTGTATACTTAATTGGTACTCCACCTTTATCTGCATCTAAATCAGTAAATTTCGCTGTCCAGTTATTTCCTGCATTTAGTTCTACTGTTTTATTAGTCTCATTCCCATCAGCTAAAAGTTTTACGATAATTGATTCTGGACGTTTACCATCTTGATTATTGTGATCATCCCAGATTTTTGTAACAGGAATTTTTATTTTTTTAGGCGTATAAACGTTAGTTATTGTTACTTTATCTGATGTAATTTTAGCTGTTAATTGACCATTACCATCATCTGTTACTTTAATTTTTACTTCTTTTTCTGTAGTGTCATAAGTAATAGTATCGTCCGTACCCTGTTCTTCCGATAATACGTAATCATATTCTCCAGCTTTATCAAACGTTAATCCTGTAAAAAGAATTTTCCCATCTGCTTTATTTTCTGCTTTATAAACTTTAGAGTTATCTTTTGATTTTAATACAAATTTAAACTCTCCATCTTTTAGTGGTATCGCATCTCGTCCAGTAAGAAGTTTAGTTGCTTCGACATCTATTACAGCATTTTTAGGTATATATTTATTAGTAAAGTTTAACTGATCTTGTGTCATTGAAACTTGAGAACTTAGTGTGTTGTTGCTATTTTTCGTTATAGTAACTGTCACTTCTTTTTCTTCTTTCGAATATGTTACACCCGGTTCAGTTCCCTCTACTTCCCTTATTACGTACTTATGCTCTCCTACTTGATCTCCCGAATATTCTATTGCACTAAAATTGACATCACCATTTTCGCTATTTTTTACTTTTTGCAATACTTTATTATTATCACTTTTATCAATTAATTCAAATTCATATTTATCAGCTTTCAGCTCTTTTCCTTCTAAAGTTTTTTTAGCTTTTAATTGAACTTTTATATTTTCGGCTCTCTTTGTATTGGTAACTACAAAGCCGTCTTTGGCACTACCTGTTATTTTTGTATTGTATCCCTCAATAGGCGTTTCTTTTATTGTATAAGAAATTTCATGATTATCTTCTTTAGAATACTTAGGTAAATTTTTGAAAGTATGTTTCCAAGAGTTAGCATTATTTAGCGTGAATTTATCTACTTCTTTATCATCTGCAAATAGCTTCACTTCTGCAGAGTCTTTTGCTTCTACTTCCCATTTTTTCTCTACCGATACAGAAGTTCTTTCCACCACTCTATTAATTACCGAATTAGTTTCTGCAAAGTATGCGTCATCGTTATACTTAACATGGAAAGTATTTATTGCTTCTTTATTAGTAAGTGGTTTATTCTCATTATAAACCGGTGCTTTCATATCTACAATAGCATGTAAAATTTTGTACGGTTGCAAAGTAAATGAGCTTTTCGACACAATTTTGAACGCTGTTACTTCAGCATAGTTAGTCGGGTTTTGTGTCCATGAACTACTGTTTTCTTCATTTTTAGGATCCATTGACGGATATTTATCCGTTCTATAATAAACATCAAATTTATCTGTTACATCAGTACTATCCACTTTTAATTTTATAGGACCTGTAAGTATGTTAGAAAAAGCTGAAGTTTTGCTAACATTGGTTCTGCCATTGTCATTTTCATGTGGAAGAACATCATAAATAGCAACTTTATTAAGGTTACTATTATAGTAGTTTTTCACTTGTAAATTATATTGAAAATGACCAGATTTATCTGTTTTTCCACTATATTCTGTCTCTATTTCTTTTTCTAAAGAGCGTCCATAATAAAGGTCACCACCATCAACTAACGGTTCTACACTGCGAATATATTTTGTACTTGTCAAGCTATCTGGTGCATTACCGATTACTTTTGACTGCGTTTTTAAAACCTTGTCTTTTGTATCTCCTGTCATATTAATATCATTAGTATCCTCTACTAATTGATCTGCTTTTACATCACTAGGAAACGGCTGCCCATTGTCAAAATAAAAATACAAATCGTTATTATTATTTAATGTATCAGATTCAGCTCTGGCAGGTATAATTTCTTTATTTATTTTAAAATATCTCAGTAAAAAACTATAATTTTTAGTTTGGTCATCACCTACTAAATCTTTAGCAAGTCCGGATTTCATAACTATTTTTACCGCTGTTCGGCCGCTATTATTATAGTTTTCAATAACAGACCAACTTTCAACCAAGCCCTTTGAACCTGGTTGTTCTATTAATTTTACTTCGTCTGTTTTACTTACACCCTTAGGTAACAAGTCTATAAAAGTAGGATTTTTCATATAACGATAATTTGAAAAACTAGAAAAATCAGCAAATATTGCAAAGTTTACAATCTCTCCTTCTATTCCTGTCTTTTGATCCTGAGTCTGTTTACCTATAGTTATACGTTCATTTAAAGGAATAAACTTCTTACTATATTCATCTTCTGCAGTAACTTTTGTAGTTTCCCCTATTTTAGAGTCTAGTGATACAACATTTTTTATATCTTCTTTATCGCTATATTCTACATGATACGGATCTTTAAATGCCATATAGATTTGCCCTTCTATATAATAACCTACAGGCAATTCATAATCTTTAAAATAAAGGGTAATTTTTTTGTATTTCGGAGTTATACCTTGTGCATCATCAGCACTTATCTTCCCTTCTCTCACTTTTTCAGCAGTGGCATTAAGTTCATCTTGTGCTTCTTTATTCAGTTCTTCATTTACCTTAAATACATCATAAGTATTATCATCTTTATACGCACGTACTTCTATTTTATCGTTAAGAACAACAGCGCCCGAACCGCTATCACGCTGATAAAAACTATCTATTTTAGTAATATATAATCTTTGATCATATTTACTTGCATCTTCTATAAGAGTAATTTCTTTCATTGGTTTTGATAATTTATTAGATACTTTAATAGTGTAATCCAATCTTTCTGAAGATAAGCCATTTTTATCGTAATTTACAGTGCGGTGTTCACTTCTTTTTGCTAAAATACCTGTACCGCTGAAATCATCAGCATTTATTTTGAATTTAATCTCATCGCCGGCTACATATTTTTCATCTGTAGATGGATTAAATGGGATACCCGTCACTTCTACCTTGTTAATAAACTCGGGTTTTCCATTATTATCTTTGTATTTTGCATCCGGGAAAGATAGATATAGTATAATGTTACTTACTTTTATATTATCTGTATAATCTGTAATTTTATATTCTTTTGTATAACTTACTGTTCCGTCACCATTATCTTTCCAACCTGGATTTAGCACCGGATCAAATTTTGCCTGTACAGTTTGTCCTTCACTATTTACATAAGTAGGGAGCGTGTCCTTAATAATAGCTTTTTCTATTATTCGCTCTGAACCGGCGGGTGAGCCGACTTGTACTCTATAACTAAAATTAAATGGGATAGGCTCTGCGTTATCTTTTGATATCCTTGTTTTATCTGTTTTATTTGATAAACCTCCATATAATACTTGGTTATCTTCTGCGTTACCTGCAATGTTCTTGTTTGCTTGCATCTCAGGATAAATAGGGTTATACTCTTTATCTTGTTTTTCAACTAACACTTTGCCTGTATTATCTTTCATTCTCACTATAGGTTTCAACTTATAATCTTTAGGAACTAAACCGTCAGTAAAACTAAAAACATAAGGTATACTTATTTTAGTTGTCAAATCAAATTTTTTAAAAATAATACGATAAATTGTTTTTCCATTTTCTTCCACTAACTTAGTTTCTTTAATAAATGGAATATTACTTGTAGCTACGGAAAAATTATCTAAATATGCTTGGGTAGTTCTTGACATATTTTGCTTATGTATAGTTGTTGGCATCTCTATCTCAAGCACTGAACCCTCTTCTAATGGTTGACTTAGAGAGTTACCGCTTATTTCTACATAAGTTGTGATATTTTCTTGTGTTTGATAAGTCGTCTTATCAAGAGGTTTTAAAGTCAGGTCTATTTTATCCGAACTCTGAGTTTCTCTCTTCGTTCTACTCTTATTCTCTTGAGAACTTTTTTTATTGTTGGTCTCGTTATTACTTGCTTCCTTATTGTCCTTTTTCAACTCCTGACTAGTTTCATTAGTAGGACTATTATTCGCTTTTGTGATATGTGAATTTAATAATGAACCAAATATTGTAGTACATATTAAAAAAGCAGAAGTCAACCATACTAGTACTTTTTTCTTTATATTCATAGTTAATGTCCTTTCGTTTATAATAATGATAATTAAAATTAAGTTAAAACGTCCCAACATTATTGTATAATAAAATATGAGAAAATTCAATTATTAAATCTCCATTTTTATGTCACGCACAAATATGTCACAAACAAAAAAACGTAATTATTTGGTTGTACTTGATGTCTATTTACATAATCATAATATTCTTTCGTAATGACGATACTACTACGTTTATTCGTAAGCTAATCCCTTGTGTTTATATAAATAAAACATAGTCTTATATATTTTGCAAGAGAAAAATAAACTAATAATATCTCCTTAGTTAATAAAAATATCTCCACTCTTTTTATTTAAGTGAAGATACTTTTATGCTAATCTTTATTTACTTTCTTGTTTTTTCTGCAATAACGGACTTAACACCACTCTAAATATTGAGTCAGCGATAATAATTCCTACTGCAAGTCCTACCGCACCATAAAAACTATTTAAGAAAATTCTTGCTGAATTTCCATATTCATCTAATAGTAATGTTCTAAATGCATCATAAATAGTTACCCCAGGTACTACGGGAACAAGCCCCGGTATGAAGTAAACTGTTAGTGGATTTTTAAATTTAATAGCACAAATCTGACTTATATTAGCCAAGAGAAGCGAACACACTAAGCTTGACATAAATACACTTTGCCCATGACTCCACATTTCCCAATATCCACACCAACCTATCGCTCCGATGACACCACCTGTAACTAATGTTTTGCGTGGTACATCACATACTATCGCAAACGATACTGATGAAATAAAACTAAATACGAAGTGATATAATAATAAAAGTAAATGGCTAAATACTGCAATCATTATAAAGCACCTCCTAATAACTTAACTATATAATAGACTGTAACTATCCCTGCACCAAGTGCGAATGCGACACAGAATGTTTCTATAAAACGAATAGTCCCAGAAATGAACTGTTTCGCTATAATATCACGCATAGAGTTAGTAATTGTAATACCAGGTACTAAAGGAACTACTGCGCCTATCATCGCAAGACGAAGTGATTGCCCATTAAGAAATGCAAAACCAATATAACCCGCTACTCCTCCTGCAAAGGTACTAATATATTCTGATATAAACGGTGCTTTTAAATAACCGATAACTTTTACATAAACATAATATGCTACTGCTCCTGCAATACTCCCTGGAATAACATCCCAGAAACTACCTTCAAATATTAACACAATGCTTCCACTAAGAATACCTGAACTTAACACTTTAAACCAGACAGGTAATGGACTCTTCTCGTCTTGAACTCTTTTTAATGCTTCATACATATCTGCTAGACTAATCTGTCCTGATGTGTAAGCTCGAGATAAAGTATTTACCGCTGTTGTTTTAGTTAGATTATACGTTCTATCGCCAACTCTTCTAAAATCTGTTCCTATTGTTTCTAAACGAATAAATATACCTGTTATTGTAACATGAGTATAATATTCATCTATTCTTGTTTCTCCAACGCCTTTTCTTATAATTCTCTCCAATGTATCTTCTGTACGATAAACTTCTGCTCCATTTTCCATAAGAATCTTTCCTGCAAGCAAGGCGGTCTTCATTAATAATTTTTCATTCATTTTCTCTCTAAACTAAAGACTAGATTACTCTAAAGAAAATAAAAAAACTATATACCTATGACACAGTTCTTTTCATTATTATCTTTTTTATCTTTTATAAAAAAAATTTCTTCTAATCTTGTCACCTTTCTCAAATTCATTTCCAAAGCTATTATAACATAAAACTCCAAATAAAAACACACTTTTTTTATATAATTTCTAAATTATTATTTTAATTTTTAAAAACATATTTTTATCCCCCTTAATATTTTATTATATTAGTAACTAGTAATTATAATAATATTAAAAAGCTGTTATCTACTCAAAGTCATCCGCTGTTTCATATTCTTTAAATAATTAATTTTTTTATTATCTAACCTCATATTTCTTGAATAAAATATTTATAAGTACTACAATAAAGATAGAAGTATTTTGTCTGTAAGGGGGAATATCTCAAGAATTACATTTTTAAAAACGTTATATAAATAATATTATCATTAAATAAATATTGCATTTAATTAAAATTAACATATAAATAGGAGGAGAAATATTATGGGATGTACAACTATTCTTGTCGGAAAAAATGCTAGTTTTGATGGTTCTACTATGGTTGCACGTACTGAAGATGCACCATCTGGAGTTTTTAGAGCGAAAAAATTCATTAATGTAGCGCCTGAAGAACAACCACGTAAATATAAATCTGTTATTTCTAAAGTAGAAATAGACTTACCTAACAATCCAGTTCGCTATACTGCTGTTCCTAATGCTATTTTAGATAATGGGATTTGGGGACAATGTGGAGCTAATGAATACAACGTTTCTATGAGTGCAACTGAAACTATTACCTCAAATGAACGTGTTTTAGGTGCTGATCCTTTGGTAGACTGTGGAATTGGGGAAGAAGATATCTATACTATAGTAATGCCGTATATCGCAAGCGCTCGTGAGGGAGTTACTTTTTTAGGTAATCTTCTTGAGAAATACGGAACTTATGAGATGAACGGTATTGCCTTCCAAGACGAAAATGAAATTTGGTGGTTAGAAACTATTGGAGGACATCACTGGATGGCTCGTCGTGTTCCAGATGATAGCTATGTTATTATGCCAAATCAACTTGGTATTGATAAGTTTGATTTTGACGATGCATTTGGAGCTAAAAAAGAATTTATGTGTTCAGCTGATTTACTAGACTTTGTTAAAAAATATCATCTAGATTTATCTATTGATGATGACTTTAACCCTCGTCATGCATTTGGTAGTCGTAGTGATGCTGACCACACTTACAATACACCGCGTGCTTGGATACTTCAACGTTATTTCAATCCAACATCAAATACATATGATGGAATAAATGCTGATTATCGTCCAGATTCTGATAACCTTCCTTGGGCACGAATTCCAGAGAAAAAAATAACAGTTGAAGATATTAAATATGCCTTATCTCACCATTATCAAGGAACAGAATATGATTCATATTCAAAAGATATTCATTCAGTGAAGAAAGGAACTCTTCGCCCAATCGGAATTAACCGTACAAACTTTTTAGGGCTTGTGCAAATTAGACCATATATGCCAGATGAGTTAAAATGCCTTCAATGGTTAGCTATTGGTTCTTGTGTTTTCAATGCTATAGTACCATTTTACACTAATATCAATCGTACACCTGATTATTTAGCTAATACTACAAATCAAGTAACTACAGAAAACTTCTATTGGACTAATCGACTAATCGCAGCTTTATGTGATGCTCATTTTGCTGATACTGCTTCACATATCGAGCGTTATCAACTAAAAGTTCAATCGCAATCAACAGCGTTAATAAATAAATATGATGAAAAATTCATTGCCGAAAAAATTTCTAAAGATAATGCTAAAGATTTCTTAGAAAAAGCCAACGAAAACATCGCGGATGAACTTAAAGTTCAAACAGATGATTTATTAGATAAAGCACTTTATACTGCAAGTTGCAATATGAAGAACAAATTCTCAAGATCTGATGCATAAATATATCAAAAGAGCCATGTGATTTTAATATCACATGGCTCTTAAAAGGAGAATGGCTCGCTAATATTAGCAAGCCATCAAATATCATGAAAAAAATATTATTAACAGTTAAGAATTAAAATTTCCTCATCACTCTTCTTGAAAATTAAATTCTTATTAACATACTCTACTCTACGACTATTTATCTCAAGGCTATAATCGTGTATTTCAAGTTTTGTTATACTCTTATTATATCTTCTCTACTTTATATGTAGTTTATACTATACTTAATTTAAAACTTAAATTTAAAAATTATCTAAACCTTAGTATTTCTTTAGAGTTAAGCTCTATTACCTTTGTCGCAACATTTTTTACAAATTGACTATCATGACTGACCATAATAAGAATCCCAGGATATTTAGAAAGTATTTTTTCTACAGCCTCTATAGTTACAATATCTAAAAAATTTGTAAGTTCATCCAACAACAAAACATCTGTTTCTTGGAAAAGAAGACTTATAAAATATAACTTTACTTTTTCGCCGTTGCTGAGAACACTCACTTTTTTGTTAATATCTGTTCCTCTAAAATTAAGTAAAGCAAGTATATTACGCAACTCTTTTTCTTCTATATCTGTTATGTTTCTTATAAAGTTTAATACTGTTTCCTCTTTTTCAAAAATTTCTAAATTATTTTGTTCAAAGTAAGCTACTTTAAAATTGTTAGGAATCTGCTCTTTTATATAATTAAGAAATGTAGTTTTTCCTGAACCATTTTTTCCTACTAACATTACTTTATCACCACTACTAAACGAGAGATTGGTAGTCATCCATAAGCATTTTCCATTAATAAAGAACTCTTTTTCTTCTATATAAAAACTTCTCTTACTTCTTTTATTAAATATGTTTAAAAATGATATATCGTATTCCTCTTCAATCTTTTTAGGTTTAGACAATGAATTTAATTTTTCTTCTTGTTTCAGAATATTTTTCTGCATTTTCTTCTGATTTTGCGTGATTTTAGTCTTCGTTCCTATAATACGATAATCCGAGGCCATCATATTTTTTGGCTTTCCTAAAGTTTTCCCTTGTTGTTCTTCTTTCATATTACGGATAGTATCACGTATTTTACGAGTTTCTTTTTGATATTTTTTTAACTCTGAGTTATATTCACTAATCTTTATTTCTTTTTGCTCTTTATACTCCGTGTAATTTCCGTTAAATTCTACTAGTTCTCCTTGCTCTATAATCCACAATTTAGTACAAACTTTTTCTAGGAAACTTCTGTCATGCGTTGCTATACAAAATGTAGAGTTTTTTTTATTTATTAAGTTCACTATTTTATTAACATTAGCACTATCTAAATATGTTGTCGGCTCATCTAACAAATATATTCCCTTATCATTTGCAAAGTGTTCTAATATCTTTTGAACTACCATTTCGCCGCCACTTTTATCTAAATTAAGATTTTCATTAAATTGAAGAAACTCTACACTTCCTTTGTTTCGTTTATCATTTTGAATATCTTCATATATTTCTTTTAATAATGATGTTTTCCCGGAACCATTTTTCCCTATTATTCCTACAATATCTCCTTCATTTAGACTTATATTTTTTATTTTACATAAAAGTTTTCCATGACGTTCTAATTCTCTGTTTTTAATATGTAATATCACTACTAATCACCCCTTATATAAGAGCTTTTTTATAATTATACATTAATTAATTTTTTCATTCAAGATTATTTATAATTTTAAAATTACCTTTTCTTTGAAATTTGAGATTTAAAAAATATAACTTTACTGTTAAAACTGGTAAGTTCCCTCATCTCTTCGTTCCTTAGAAATTTAGTTCCTTTTACATATTTTGCACGTAATGATTTTTACGAATCGAAGATTCTAGAAACCTTTACCTTATCAAAATTAGTTAATAGATGATAATATATTTACATTGTTCTATCAAAAAAATATGATTATTATTCCAAAGATATTTATTATATAACCAATCTTCTACCAATCAGCATTAATTGTACACCAAAATATTTTTTTAATAATTCAAACCGAGTAGTAATAGAAACTCTCTATTTAACCAATCATTTAATTGTAGGTTTCTGTAGTACTAATTTTACTAACACAGCTTAACACATTAAACGTTATGAACAAAAAGACCAATCAGAATCAACTGTATTAATAAACAATTTATTTAATAACAAATTTTAGTACTTATGTCAGAGTTTTACTAGATAAAACTCTTTATACAGTAGGTTATGATATTAAAAAATATATATTCTAAAGATTTAATATATAATTATATTAGTAAGCTATATCATTTTTGATATCCTAATTTAAAATTATTATCAGTTAGTGTATTAAACAAATCATTACAAACATTATTATTTTTAATAATATGTTATAATGTTTTTATACTTAATATTTATTAAAAAGGAGAATCTAATGAAAGACTATTTAGATAACTACACCATAGAAGAACTTGAGGAACTATTGAATACTTATAAAGTTGAGGAATTACGAGCTAGAGGGGTGTATGAACACAATGATCCTAATTTCTTTGATCATAACAATTTAGATGATGATTTGTGGTACCCTCTGGATGCCCCTAGCGATGAAGGTGATTACAAGTTTTATGAAAATGAAATCAACAAAGTAGAAAACGCTATAGGTTTTAAAAAAAGGCAAGATATCGAGGATAATAATATTCATGCTACAAGAACTTTAAATAATATATCTAATACAAATATTGATTTATTAAACTATGACAAACAAGTAGAAATGCTATATAATAAACTAAATCACGCCAACGATGAAGAGCATATCGGAATTATGGGAGAATGGGGAAGTGGAAAATCATTTTTAATAAATCAATTAAGAGAAAAACTAGATAAAGAAGGTGTTCCTAATGTAGTAATTAAAGCAACTACTACTCGACATGAAAATACTATTTGGTATACTGTACTTCTATCTGTTTCTCAATATTATTTAGCTAACAATCATGATAGTTCTGTTTTTAATGAATTTAGAATGTTGTTTAAAAAATATAAATTTATATTTAAATCATTATTTTCAAAAAAAAGTTTGTTATTATTATTGATTAATATAACAATAATTTCTGTACCGTTCCTAATGTATTATTGGTATAAAAAAGATATACTACTTATACTCACTCTTTTACCTACTCTACCAGCATATAAATCTCTATATTCAGCGGCTAAAGAAATATTCAATTTAAATAGTAGTTTTTTTGAAAAGTATACATACCCTGACTATAAAAAATCAATAGGTGAAAGTGAACAAGTTAAGTTAGAATTAAATATACATAAAGAATTAATACTTAAAAATACTAATAAAAAATTAGTGATAATAATTGATGAATTAGATCGTTGCTCAAAAGAAAATCTTATACAATTTTTTGATTCAATAGAAAATTTCATAAATATTAAAAACATTACATTTATTTTTTCTCTAAACCCAAAAATACTTCAATCTAAAAACACCAGCTTAGATATGGTTTATCTAGATAAATACTTTAAAATACCATATTATCTACCCCCTGTAACAGATTTCGATAATTTTATCAAACATAAAATTTCTGAGATATTCGATGAAAAAGAAATAGAATCTATCACAAAGCTAATAAAAAAAATATCTTTATATAGAAATACAACTCCTCGTCTACTAAATAAATTATTCAACTTGATAATTATATATAAATCAGATTTTCCAGAACTTAGTCTACTTGAGTTTACTCTAATATTTATTTTCTATTATACTTATCCCGATGAAGTCGATAATGTCTATGACCCAAAATCATCAAAAAAACATGTGCTATTTGAAAACTTTATTGATAATGACACTAGTATATTAATTACTAAAAATTTCTCTATGATTCCTCAATCAATAAGAAAAACATTCTATAGCGAAACTAAAAATTTAAATTTATATTCTTTTCTTAAAACTACAAACAAAATAAAAAGGATACTTAAAATAAATTAATTTTCTTTATCCCCTTTAATACCTCGCAGTTGGAACTAAAAATTTCTCTCGTCTCTTCGTTCCTTAGAAATTTAGTTCCTTTTGCGTATTTTGCACGTAACGATTTTTACGAATCGAAGATTCTAAAAATCTTAACGTTATTTCGCAGTAGACGTAATCCAATTATCTGCGACTAACGTCTTGCTTCTTGGTACGTCCTTGCGTACTTTGTACCTAACGTTTTATGCAATTCGAAGAATTGCTAAAACGAAAGGTACAACGCAAAAAAAAGACTACCTTGCCTGGTAATCTTTTAAAGTATAATTAGATTAATTTTTCAAAGGGACAAAAGGGTATCCCAACCCCGATAAGTTGGGATACATATAGAGCTAGACGACGTAGCCTTTTCCTACGCATTTCAAGCACTCTTTTGCCAAAAAAATTAGTTTAAATATTGTTGTATGTGTTGTTTAGTTGTGTATGTGTATGTAGTATGTTATTGTTGTATGAAAAATTTTTATTAAACTAATTCTATAATAGCTGTTTCTGCACCATCACCTTTACGTGGTCCAACGCGTAAGATACGAGTGTATCCGCCGTTACGGTCAGCATATTTAGGTGCTACTTCTTCAAATAATTTTTTAAGAGCTAATTGACTCTTACCTTCTTCAGTTGCTACTGCAACAGGTTGGATAAATTTAGCTGCATTACGTCTTGCTGCTAGATCACCTTTTTTACCTAATGTAATCATTTTTTCTGCTAATGAACGAACTTCTTTCGCTCTTGTAACAGTTGTTTCAATTCTACCGTGTACTAGTAGAGCAGTTACTAAGTTTCTTAACATCGCTTTACGGTGAGCTGATGTACGTCCTAATTTTCTGTAACCCATTAGTGTGCCTCCTTGTTAGTTTTATTCATCTTTAAATCCTAGTTCTAATTCTTGAAGTTTAATTTTTACTTCTTCTAGAGATTTACGACCTAGGTTTCTTACTTTAATCATTTCTTGTTCTGTTTTGCTAGCTAATTCTTGTACTGTGTTGATTCCTGCACGTTTCAAGCAGTTATAACTACGTACTGATAAGTCAAGTTCTTCAATTGTCATTTCTAACATTTGAACTTTGTTATCTTCTTCTTTAGCTACCAATATATCAGCAGCTTTTGCTTGTTCTGACATTTCCATAAATAATTCTAAATGAGAAATTAAAATTTTTGATGCTAATGCCAAAGCGTCGTTAGCTGAAATTGTACCATTTGTAGTAACATCTAAGATAAGTTTATCAAAATCTGTACTTTGTCCTACCCTAGTTTTTTCTACAGTGTAGTTTACTTTAGAAACCGGTGTGTAAATTGAATCAATTGGAATAACACCGATTGGTAAGTCACGGCGTTTGTTTCCATCAGCTGGTACAAATCCTCGTCCAGTACCTACATAAATAAGCATTTCAAAGTGTCCACCTTCTGCTACTGTAGCAATGTGTTGATCAACATTAACTACTTCTACATCAGAATCGATAGCGATATCAGCTGCTGTTACAACTGCTGGACCTTTTATATTAATTGATAATACTTTTTCTTCTTCTGAATGAATAATAAACGCAATGTTTTTAACATTCATAATAATTTCAGTAACATCTTCTACCACACCTTTAATGGCTTGGAATTCATGTTGAACTCCTTCGATATCGATGCTTCTTGCTGCTGCTCCTGGTAATGATGAGATTAACATTCTTCTCAATGAATTACCTAATGTAGTTCCATAACCACGTTCTAGTGGTTCTACTACAAAGCGACCAAATCTTTTATCTGATGATTCTTCAATGATTTGAATTTTTGGTTTTTCTATTGCTAACATTATGTTAAACCTCCTAAATTTAGTGTATGCAAATTATTATACACGACGACGTTTAGGTGGGCGACATCCATTGTGAGGAACTGGAGTTACGTCTTTGATTGATGTAACTTCTAGTCCTGCAGATTGTAATGCACGGATAGCTGCTTCACGTCCTGCACCTGGACCTTTTACTGTTACATCTACATATCTCATTCCGTGTTCCATAGCTTGTTTAGCTGCTGCTTCACTTGCCATTTGTGCTGCGAATGGAGTAGATTTTCTAGAACCTTTGAATCCTAGTGCTCCTGCACTTGACCATGATACTGCATTACCATGTTCATCTGTTATTGTTACTATTGAGTTATTGAATGTAGAACGAATGTGAGCTATACCGTTTTGTATATTTTTTTTCACACGACGTTTACGTGATTGTTGTTTACGAGCCATAGTTGTGTTTCTCCTCCTATCCTAATTATTTTTTCTTGTTCGCAACTGTTTTCTTAGGACCTTTACGAGTACGAGAGTTGTTCTTAGTATTTTGCCCTCTTACTGGAAGTCCACGACGGTGACGAATACCTCTGTAACATCCGATTTCCATTAGACGTTTGATGTTTAATGAAACTTCACGACGAAGGTCACCTTCTGTTTTGTAGTTATCTACGATTTCACGAATTTTATCTAGTTGTTCACCTGTTAAGTCTTTTACTCTTACATCTTCAGAAACTCCTGCTTCTTTTAAGATTTTTTGAGCAGTTTTTAAACCTATACCATATACATAAGTTAATGATATAACAACTCGTTTTTCACGAGGAATATCAACTCCTGCTATACGTGCCATTAAGTTTGCACCTCCTAATTAATTATCCTTGTTTTTGTTTATGTTTTGCGTTTTCGCAAATCACTAATACTTTACCACCACGACGAATTACTTTACATTTGTCACAGATTTTTTTTACTGATGGTCTTACTTTCATCGTTATTTCCTCCTTGAGTTTATAACTTACTTGAATCTATAAGTTATTCTACCTTTTGTCAGGTCATACGGACTCATTTCTACTGTAACTTTATCACCTGGTAAAATTCTTATATAATTCATTCTGATTTTTCCAGAAACATGAGCTAAAATAATATGACCATTTTCTAATTCTACTTTAAACATTGCATTCGGCAAGTTTTCTACTACTAAACCTTCTACTTCAATGACATCTTTTGCCATACTTTTCCTCCCTGATTATTTCAGTTTATCTAATATTTGTTTTACGTCTTGGAAAACTACTTTGATGTCTTGATCACCGTTAATATTTTCAACTACACCTTCTTTTTGACTGTAAAAGTCTAATAATGGTTTTGTTTGTTTAATATTAACTTCTAAGCGATTAGCAACTGTTTCTTCGTTGTCATCACTTCTTTGGAACAATTCTCCACCATCTTTATCACAAACACCTTCAACTTTTGTTGGGTTGAAAATTAAGTGATATGTAGTTCCACATTGTTTACAGATTCTTCTACCTGTTAAACGAGGTAACAAGATAGATGGATCTACATCGATGTTTAATACTTTATCGATTTTTCTATTAGTTTTCGCTAAAATTTGATCAAGGGCTTCAGCTTGTTCTACTGTTCTTGGAAAACCGTCAAGTAAAAAGCCTTCTTTTGCATCTTCTTGATTCAATCTTTCTTCAACTAATCCTATAGTTACACTGTCAGGAACAAGTTGTCCTTTGTCAATATAACTTTTAGCCTCTTTTCCAAGCGGTGTCTCATTTTTAATAGCAGCTCTAAACATATCTCCTGTTGAGATGTGCGGAATTGGATAATTCTCTTTAATTTGCTCTGCTTGAGTACCTTTCCCCGCTCCTGGTAATCCCATTAAAATAATATTCATCATGATTATTTACCACCTTTTCTGCCAGTAATAAAACTTCTATAGTTTCTTTCTGTTAATTGTGTATTAAGTTGTTTAACTGTCTCTAGCGCTACACTGACAACAATTATTAAACTTGTACCACCAATGTGAACAGATGCTGGTAGTTTAGCTAAATTGGTGAATATTGTTGGAAGAACCGAAACAGCTGCTAGGAATATTGAACCTACAAACGTTAGTCTGTATAAAATACCTGTAATGTATTGTTCAGTTTTTTTACCTGGTCTAACCCCTGGAACAAAACTTCCTTGTTTTCTTAAGTTATCTGCCATTTTTTCAGGATTTACTTGTACCATTACATAGAAATAACAGAATGCTATGATTAATGCTACATATAAAGTCAATCCAAGCCAATGACTGAAATCAAAATACGCTACAATTTTTTGTAGTTTTTCATTTTTTGGTGCGAATATCGCAATTGTTCTTGGTAATTGTAAGAATGCGATAGCGAAGATTACCGGAATTACCCCTGCGCTATTAACTCGCAATGGTAAGAATGTTGAACGAGCTCCTAACATTCTACGTCCAGCCCTTGCTTGTGAGTATTGAATAGGAATTTTACGAATAGCTTCTTGCATATATACAACTGCAGCTACAATACCTATAACAATAATTCCTACTATAACTATTTTTAAAATAGCTAAAGTTAAGTTTTCTGCATCTTTAATTTGTGATTCATAAATTTGGAAAAATTCCGTTGGCATACGAGCAATAATACCCGCTAAGATAATAATTGATACACCATTACCTACACCATATTGTGAAATTTGATCCCCTAACCAAAGTAGTAATGCAGTCCCTGCAGTAAGTACGATGGCTACTGTTATAAATCCAAGAACAGAAGTATCTTTAATTAATCCTTTATAAGCATTATTAAATCCATACGACATAACTAATGATTGAATAAATGCTAATACGATTGCTAATACTCTTGTTAGTTTTTGTGTTTTCTTTTGTCCTACTTCACCTTGTTTTGACCACTCAGTTAATGTAGGAATAACATCCATTTGCATAAGTTGAATTACGATAGAAGCTGTAATGTATGGCATAATACCCATAGCGAATACAGAAAACTGTTGTAACGCTCCTCCTGCAAATGTATTAAATATTCCGAATAAACCAGCTGAATCTTGTGCTTTAAGCACATCTGCATCTACCCCTGGTATCGGTAAATATGAACCTACACGGAATAAGAATATTCCAAATAAGGTAAATAATATTTTGTTACGAGTTTCTTTTACTCGAAATAGATTAAGCGTTGCACTAAACATTATAGCACCTCGCAAACTCCTCCAGCGGCTTCAATAGCTTCTTTTGCTGAAGATGAGAATTTATGAGCTTGAACAGTTAATTTTTTCTCTAATTTACCGTTAGCTAATACTTTAACACCTGAAAGTTCTTTTTTAATAACTTTTGTTTCTACTAATAGAGCAGGTGATACTACAGTACCATCTTCGAATTTGTTTAAATCAGTAAGATTTACAACTGCAAATTCTTTTCTGTTTACGTTGTTAAATCCACGTTTTGGAATACGTCTGAATAATGGGTTTTGTCCACCTTCAAATCCTGGGCGAACTCCACCGCCACTACGTGCTTTTTGTCCTTTTTGACCACGTCCTGAAGTTTTACCATTTCCTGATCCAATCCCACGACCTACTCTGTTACGTTCTTTACGAGAACCTTCAACTGGTTGTAATTCATGTAATTTCATTTAGACTAGCACCTCCTTGTATTAATAATTATTTTTCTTCTACTGTTACTAAGTGTGAAACTTTATTAATCATTCCACGAATCGCAGCGTTATCTTTGTGTTCTACTGTTTGGTTCATTTTTTTAAGACCAAGAGCTTCAACAACTTTTCTTTGATTCTTTGGACGACCAATAGTACTACGAGTTAGGGTTACTTTTAATGTCATGTTCTTTTCCCTCCTCTTATCCTAATAATTCTTCTACAGATTTATCACGTAAAGCTGCTACGTGTTCAACTGTTTGTAATCTTGTTAATCCTTCAAGTGTAGCACGAACCATGTTTACTGGTGTGTTTGAACCTAGAGATTTTGATAAGATATTTGAAATACCTGCTAATTCTAATACGGCACGAACTGGTCCACCAGCGATAACCCCTGTACCAGGTGCAGCTGGTTTAATTAATACTGAACCTGCTCCGAATTGTCCGATGATTTCGTGAGGTATTGTTCCGTTAACTACTGGTACAGTAATTAAGTTGTGTTTTGCAGCTTCTACTGCTTTTTTGATTGCATCTGGTACCTCTTGAGCTTTACCAGTACCAACTCCTACGCGACCATTTTTGTCACCTACTACTACTAAAGCAGAGAAACGGAAACGACGTCCACCTTTAACAACTTTAGCTACACGACGAATGGCAACTACGCGTTCTTCAAATTCTTTTTTGATTTCTTCTTGACGCATCTACTTATTTCCCTCCTTTATTAGAATACAAGTCCGTTTTCACGTGCTGCTTCAGCTAATGCTTTAACACGTCCGTGATATAAGTATCCTCCACGGTCGAAAACAACTTTTTCAATTCCTTTTTCTTTAGCTACTTCTGCGATTAATTTACCAACTTCTTTAGCTGCTTCCACACTTGATTTAGAAATATTTTCAAGTTTTAATGAAGAAGCTTGTACTAATGTAACACCTTTAGTGTCATCAATAATTTGTGCGTAAATGTTTGTGTTTGAACGGTATACGTTTAAACGTGGAACTTCTGGAGTCCCTTGAACTTTAACACGTACTCTTGCGTGTCTTTTTTTACGAACTTTATTTTTATCAAGTTTCGTAATCATATTTGAAACACTCCTTTCTGTTATCTATTATTTACCAGTTTTTCCTTCTTTACGGCGTACATATTCACCAACGTAGCGAATACCTTTACCTTTATAAGGCTCTGGAGGACGTACTGCACGAACTTTCGCTGCATATTGTCCTACTACTTCTTTGTTAATACCTTCGATACTAACTTTAGTGTTTCCTTCAACACCTAATGTAATTCCTTCGATTTCTTCAAATTCAACTGGGTGAGAATATCCAACACTTAGTACTAATTTTTTACCTTGCATTTGAGCACGGTATCCAACCCCGATTAATTCAAGTTCTTTTTTGAATCCAGTTGAAACACCTTCAATCATGTTTGCTAAGATAGCACGAGTTGTTCCGTGTACTGTACGGTGACGTTTAGAGTCTGATGGACGTACTACTGTGATTTCGTTACCTTCAACGTTGAAAGTCATGTCTTTATCAAATTGTTGTTTTAATTCACCTTTAGGTCCTTTTACTGTTGCGAAGTTATCATCTAAGTTAACTTCAACACCTGCAGGTATTGTAATAACTTTATTACCTATACGTGACATTTAATTGGCACCTCCTTATAATATTACCAGATGTAAGCTAATACTTCTCCACCTGTATTGTTTTTACGAGCAACTTTATCTGTTACAACTCCATTTGAAGTTGAAACGATTGCTATTCCTAGACCGTTTAATACTCTTGGCAGTTCATCTGCTTTAGCGTAAACACGTAATCCAGGTTTAGAAATTCTTTTGATTCCTTTAATAACTCTTTCACCTTTTGAGTATTTAAGAGTAAGTTTAATTTTTCCTTGTTTGTCATCTTCGATGTATTCTACATCACTGATAAAACCTTCTTGTTTTAATATTTCTGCAATTTGCTTTTTAATATTTGACGCAGGTAGTTCTAATGATTCGTGTTTAACCATGTTAGCATTACGAATACGTGTTAGCATATCTGCGATAGGATCTGTCATTGTCATTAGGATAAATCCTCCTTTCTTCTACTAATATATTACCAACTTGCTTTTTTAACTCCAGGAATTTGTCCTTTGTAAGCTAATTCACGGAATTTAATACGGCTGATACCAAATTTCCCAATATATCCGCGAGGACGTCCAGTTATGCTACAACGATTGTGTAAACGAGCTGGAGCTGAGTTTTTAGGAAGTTTGCTAAGTCCGATGTAATCACCTTTAGCTTTTAATTCCGCTCTTTTAGCTGCATATTTATCAACTAATTTTTGGCGTTTTAATTCACGCTCTACCATTGCTTTTTTAGCCATGTGTTAGTTACCTCACCTTTCTTATTTTGCGAATGGCATTCCACATTGTGCTAATAACTCACGAGCTTCCTCATCTGTGTTAGCTGTAGTTACTATTACGATGTCCATACCACGTACTTTACTTACTTTATCATAATCAATTTCAGGGAAAATTAATTGTTCTTTAACACCTAATGTGTAGTTACCACGACCATCGAATGCTTTTTTAGAAACACCGTGGAAGTCACGTACACGTGGAAGTGCTACTGTTACTAATTTGTCGAAGAATTCATACATTCTTTCTCCACGTAAAGTAACTTTTGCACCGATAGGCATACCTTCACGAAGTCTGTAAGTAGCGATTGATTTTTTAGCTCTTGTTACTAATGGTTTTTGACCAGAAATTAAAGCTAATTCAGCTACTGCGTTGTCTAGGGCTTTAGAGTTTTGAACTGCGTCACCTACACCCATGTTAATTACGATTTTTTCAATTTTTGGTACTTGCATTACACTGCTGTACTCAAATTTTGTCATTAATTCTTTTGTTATCTCAGATTTAAATTTATCTTCTAAACGAGCCATCTAAAATAGTGCCTCCTTTCTTCAACTATTATTATATTTCTTTTCCTGATTTTACAGCGATACGTACTTTCTTACCATCTTTTTCTTCGAAACGTACTCTTGTTGCTTTTCCAGTTTCAGGATCTTGTAACATTACGTTTGATACGTGAATTGCTGCTTCTTTCTCAACGATTCCACCTTGAGGTGCATCTTGTGAATTTTTAACGTGTTTTTTAATGATGTTAACACCTTCTACAACAACACGATCTTTTTTAGGTTGTGCTTCGATTACTGTTCCAACTTTACCTTTGTCTTTACCAGTAATTACTACAACTTTATCACCTTTTTTAATGAACATTTCTTGTTAACCTCCTTCTTTACTGTACTTTTTTATTATAATACTTCTGGAGCTAGTGATACGATTTTCATGTAGTTACCGTCTCTTAATTCACGAGCAACTGGTCCGAAAATACGTGTACCACGTGGGCTCTTATCATCACGGATAATTACACAAGCATTTTCATCAAATTTAATATATGAACCGTCGTTACGACGAGCTCCTGTTTTTGTACGAACGATTACGGCTTTAACTACTTCACCTTTTTTAACAACTCCACCTGGTGTTGCTTTCTTAACAGAACATACAATTACGTCACCAATGTTAGCAACTTTACGTCCTGAACCACCTAGAACTTTAATTGTTAAAACTTCTTTTGCTCCTGAGTTATCAGCCACTTTTAAGCGTGTTTCTTGTTGAATCATGCGCTTTTTGCCTCCTTCTTAGGGTTTATCCTAGTTTTCTTAGATTATAACTGCTTCTTCTACTACTTCTACTAAACGGAAGTTTTTAGTTGCAGATAATGGACGAGTTTCCATTATTTTAACGATATCATTTAATTTAGCAACATTGTTTTCATCATGTGCTTTGAATTTTTTAGAATATTTTACACGTTTACCGTATAGAGGGTGTTTTTTGTAAGTTTCTACTAAAACTGTGATAGTTTTATCCATTTTATCTGAAACTACTTTTCCAACGTAAACTTTTCTATCATTTCTCTCAGTCATGTTTGCCTCCTATATTATTTATTCGCTAATTCTCTTTCGCGAATAACAGTTTTCATACGAGCGATTGATTTTCTAACTTGACTAATACGAGCTGTATTTTCTAATTGACCAGTTGCCAATTGGAAGCGTAAGTTGAAAAGCTCTTCTTTTAATTCTTTGATTTTTGTTTCTAACTCTTGTGAAGTTAATTCTCTAATCATTGATTTGAATTCATTTGTTTTCATTATGCTTCACCACCTGTTTCTTCACGTTTTACAAATTTACATTTAACAGGTAACTTGTGAGATGCAAGTCTTAGAGCTTCACGTGCAACTTCTTCACTTACTCCAGCAACTTCGAACATCACTCTACCTGGTTTAACGATTGCAACCCATCCTTCAACTGCACCTTTACCAGAACCCATACGTACTTCTAATGGTTTTTTAGTATAAGGCATGTGAGGGAAGATCTTAATCCAAACTTTACCACCACGTTTCATATAACGAGTCATCGCTATACGCGCAGCTTCGATTTGACGAGAAGTAACTCTTGCTGCAGTAGTAGCTTGTAAACCATATTGACCAAAATCTACTACATTTCCGCCTTTAGATTTACCTTTTGTTGATTGTCTGTGTTGACGACGATATTTAACACGTTTAGGCATTAACATAAATTAGTTACCTCCTTTTTCAGATTTCTTAGTTGGTAATACTTCACCACGGTTAATCCAAACTTTAACTCCAAGTTTACCATAAGTTGTATCTGCTTCTTCGTGAGCGTAGTCGATGTCTGCTCTTAATGTGTGTAGAGGCACTGAACCTTCTGAGTAGTGTTCTGCACGAGCGATATCTGCTCCACCTAGACGACCTGATACTTGAGTTTTAATTCCTTTAGCTCCTGCTCTCATAGCTCTTTGGATAGCTTGTTTTTGAGCACGACGGAATGATACACGAGCTTCTAATTGACGAGCAATGTTTTCAGCTACTAATTTAGCGTCGATATCAACTTTTTTGATTTCAACTACATTAATGTGTACTCTTTTTCCAGTTAATTTGTTTAATTCTAATCTTAATTTATCGATTTCAGATCCACCTTTACCGATTACCATACCTGGTTTACCAGTGTGTACTGAAATATTTACTTTCTTATCAAATCTTTCAATTTCAACTTTAGAAACTGAAGCATCTTTTAATTGTTTACTGATGAACTCACGGATTTTGAAATCTTCGTGTAGGTTAGTTGCGAAATCTTTTTCAGCATACCATTTTGAATCCCAATCACGAATAACTCCAACACGTAAGCCTATTGGATGTACTTTTTGACCCACAGTTTGTAGCCTCCTTTAATTAGTTTAGCTTATAATTCTTAATTTTTATTATTTGTTGTCACTTAAAACGATAGTGATGTGACTTGTTCTTTTGTTAATTGAACTTGCAGCACCTTTTGCTCTTGGACGGAATCTTTTAAGAGTTGGTCCTTCATTTGCAAATGCTTGTGATACTACTAAGTCTTCTACATTCATTCCATAGTTATGTTCAGCGTTAGCAGCAGCTGATTTAATTACTTTAGCTACTGGTAAAGAAGCTGATTTAGTTGTGAATTCTAAAATTCCTAATGCTTCGCCCACTTTTTTCCCACGTACTAAGTCTAATACTAGTCTTACTTTACGAGGAGCGATGCGGACTGTCTTAGCGATTGCTTTTGACTCCATGAATGTGCCTCCTTGATTTTTATTTCTAAATTATTATCTTCTTGTTTTTCTGTCGTCTGCTGCGTGACCTTTGTAAGTTCTTGTTGGTGCGAATTCACCTAATTTGTGTCCTACCATATCTTCAGTCACATATACAGGTACATGTTTTCTTCCGTCATATACTGCAAAAGTAAGTCCTATGAATGTTGGGAAGATTGTTGAACGACGAGACCAAGTTTTGATTACTTGTTTTTTCTCTTGTTCGCTCATTTTTTCAACTTTTGCTAATAAGTGGTGATCAGCGAATGGTCCTTTTTTTAAACTACGAGCCATTGTGTTATCTCCTTTCCGATACTTTGCATACTTAAGGTTGTGGTAAAGAGCACTTGCTCCTCACCAGCCGACCTTTGTTTCGTTTTATTATTTGTTTCTAGCACGTACGATGAATTTGTTTGAACGAGCTTTTTTAGAACGAGTTTTCTTACCAAGTGTAGGTTTACCCCATGGTGACATTGGTGATTTACGTCCGATTGAAGTACGTCCTTCACCACCACCGTGTGGGTGATCGTTCGGGTTCATTACAGATCCACGTACAGTAGGTCTTTTACCTAACCAACGAGTTCTACCGGCTTTACCGATATTAACTAATCCGTGTTGTTCGTTACCAACTTCTCCGATTGTTGCACGGCAAGTTGCTAAAATCATTCTTACTTCTCCTGATTTAAGACGTACAAGTACATATTTACCTTCTTTACCAAGTACTTGAGCACTTGCTCCAGCTGAACGTACTAATTGTCCACCTTTTCCAGGTTTAAGTTCGATGTTGTGGATTAATGTCCCTACAGGGATGTTTGCTAATGGTAATGCATTACCAATTTTGATATCTGCAGCTTCACCTGATACTACGATTTGTCCTACTTGTAATTCTTTAGGAGCAAGGATGTATCTTTTTTCTCCATCTACATAGTGTAATAGAGCGATGTTTGCTGAACGATTTGGATCATACTCAATTGTAGCAACTTTTGCTGGTACATTGTCTTTATTTCTCTTGAAGTCAATAATACGGTATTGTTTTTTGTGTCCTCCACCGTGGTGACGAACAGTGATTTTACCTTGGTTATTTCTTCCCGCTTTTTTCGGTAGCGGCGCTAATAATGACTTTTCTGGTTTGTTAGTTGTAATTTCTGCAAAGTCTAATGAAGTCATGTTACGACGACCATTAGTAATAGCTTTGTATACTTTAATTGCCATTTGTCATTTTTCCTCCTTAGTGGTTTTAACGATTATCCTATGCGAATAATCCTTCGATTGTTTGTCCTGCTGCTAACTTAACGATAGCTTTTCTGCGTTTGTTAGTGTATCCACCGTATCTTCCAACACGACGGAATTTTGGTTTGTAGTTCATTACGTTTACTTTCTCAACTTTAACTCCGAAGATTTCTTCGATAGCTTGTTTAATTTGAGTTTTGTGAGCGCGTGTGTCTACTAGGAAAGTGTATTTATTTTCTTGCATTAATAAATAACTTTTTTCAGTTAATACTGGGCGTTTGATAATATCGCGTGCTTCCATTATGCTAATACCTCCCCAACTTTTTCTAATGCATCTTTAGTGAATACAACTTTGTTGCTTCCTAAGATATCTAATACGTTAAGTCCAGTTGTTTCTACGAACTCAACTCCTGGAATATTTCTTCCTGATAAAACAGTATTTTCTTCTAGTTCAGTAACTACGAATAATACTTTTTTCTCTAGGCTAAGGTTTGATAACATTTCTTTAAAGTTTTTAGTTTTGATTGAATCAAATGTTAATGTTTCTAATGCAAATACTTCGTTAGCTGCTACTTTAGAAGATAAAGCAGAACGTAATGCTAAACGACGCATTTTACGTGGCATTTTGAAGCTATAGCTACGTGGTGTAGGTCCGAATACAATTCCACCTCCACGCCATTGTGGTGAACGGATAGATCCTTGACGAGCACGACCTGTTCCTTTTTGACGCCATGGTTTGCGACCACCACCTGAAACTTCAGAACGTCCTTTTGTTTTGTGTGTACCTTGACGAAGTGATGCTCTTTGTAAAGTTACAGCTTGGAATAAAACGTGTTGATTTGGTTCAATTCCGAATACTGCATCATTAGCTTCAACTGCACCAACTTTAGTACCGTCTTGTTTAAATAAATCTAATTGTGGCATTATCTAATTTCCTCCTTCCGTATATTTTCCGATTATTTACCAGATTTAACTGCTGATTGGATTTTTACGAAGCTTTTCTTAGATCCTGGAATACATCCTTTAACTAGGATTAGTCCGTTTTCTACGTCTACGCTTACGATTTCTAAGTTTTGAGTAGTAACTGTAACTCCACCCATTTGACCTGGTAATGCTTTACCTTTGAATACACGGTTAGGTGCTACAGGTCCCATTGACCCAGGACGGCGGTGGTAACGAGAACCGTGAGCCATTGGTCCACGACTTTGTCCATGACGTTTAATCGCCCCTTGGAATCCTTTACCTTTACTTACTCCTGTTACGTCAACTAAGTCCCCTGCTGCAAAAATATCAACTTGGACTTCTTGACCTACTTCATAACTAGCTACATCTGCATCTCTGATTTCGCGTACGAAACGTTTTGGAGCAGTGTTAGCTTTATCTGCGTGACCTTGTTCAGGTTTGTTCGCAACTTTTACTAAACGATCTTTACGTTCTTTATCGTAAGGACGTTTATCATCAAATCCTAATTGGATTGCGTTGTATCCTTCAACTTCTTCTGTTTTCTTTTGTAATACGACGTTACCTTTCGCTTCAACTACTGTTACTGGAATTAATTCTCCATTTTCAGCGAAGATTTGAGTCATACCTACTTTTCTTCCTAAGATACCTTTGGTCATCGAAAGTCACCTCCTATAATTATAATTTTAATTCGATGTCAACACCTGATGGTAAGTTTAAGCTGATTAAAGCGTCAACTGTTTTTTGTGTTGGTTCAATAATATCGATTAGGCGTTTGTGTGTACGTTGTTCGAATTGTTCACGGCTATCTTTGTAAATGTGAACTGAACGTAAAATTGTATATACTGCTTTTTCTGTTGGTAATGGGATTGGCCCAGAAACTTTTGCTCCAGAACGTTTTGCAGTTTCAACAATTTTCTCTGCACTTTGATCCACTAATCTGTGATCATATCCTTTTAGACGAATACGAATTTTTTGTTTTGCCATCATTTCTCCTCCTATGCATTTATTCGCTGCTATCTAGTAGCAACTTCTCCACGAAAGTTCTCCAGCACGCCATGCCATGGCAAAGCGGCCGGGCGTGTCAGTAACCTTTCGCTTCAACGCAAGTCTTTTACAGACCAACATTCATTATTATACATTGTTATTCTAGATATTGCAAGAGTTTTGACGAAAAAAATTAAAAAAAATTAATGAATGTGTTTTCTATTTTTTAGAGCTTTTCCTCTTGAAATTTTTCACCTCAGAAATATTACATTAATATAGAAGAAAAAAATCTATTATAGCTTTTTATCTTTAAAATTCTCACACAAAGCATAACAAACTTTTTTCATAGATATAATAAAAAACCTAGAATTTCCACTCTAAGTTTTTTCTAAAAAAATCTATTTTTTAAAAGGTAATATATTATATTGAATTTTTAGTTCGCTAGACAGAAGATGAGAAACTTTACATCTTAATTTAATATTTTCCAATATACCTTCTCTATCTTTTGAACTTAATTCTTCTTCCGTTCTATCAACATAAACATTAGCTATAATTATTTTATTATCATAGTCTACCTTTAATTCTGTCTCCACCGACAAATCCATTAAACCATAAGTTCTAACAAAATAACCTTTAGCGCACATACTTATACAACCGTTGTAAGCAACAGTGAAAATTTCCATTGGCCCATCAAACTCTTCTTCTATTCTCATAGAATACTTCCCACCAAGGGGAGTCGTAGCATCAGCAGTAAACCCTTCTTTAATTTTTAGATTCGATATATACATTAGAACTACCTCCGTCGCATCTTTTTATAAATTTCTTCTATATTAGTTATCTTCTACTACATTTTTTATAGTTTCTAATAAATCAACATCTTTATACGCATATTGAACTTCACTAAAATCCATATACTTTGTAATCTCATTAGTTTGTAAGATTAACGTCGCTCCTGATCTACTAGCGCCTAACGCCCCAGGTTTAGAGTCTTCAATAGCTATTGAGTTTTCTATTTTTACACCTAATTTACTAGCAGCCAATAGATACACATCTGACGCAGGTTTTGGGTTCTCCACTTCTTCTCTTGTAGCAATCGCCCCAATATACTTCTCAAACCCCTTTTTTTGCAACCCGGTTCTAATGTGTTCTTCCTTACCATTTGATGCCACAGCCATTTTTATACCTATCTCATGTAAATATTCCATGACTTCAGCTATACCTGGCAAAACAGGTGCATTATGATAATTTTTTATAATACGTCTAGTAATTTCCTCTTCAAACTTATCATAATCATTGTCTGACATGCCAAATCGTTTATTATAATATCGTCTACTTGTTTCTTCATTAGTACCCGAAACATTTTCGATATAATCCATTTTATCAAGAGTTTTTCCTAGCATCTCACTTGTTAAATCACGCATATTCTCAAAGTAGACTTTTTCTGTATCCACTATTGTCCCATCAAAATCAAAAATTACCGCTTCTAGTTTTTTCAATATAGTTCTCCTTCCACTCATATAGTATCTATTTTATAACGTTAATTGATTTTTTCAAAATAATATGCCGATAATATAATAAAAAGTTGCTTAACAGTAATTAATAAAGAAGTACAACCTTCTCACCAATATAGAATTAAGCAACTCTCTTATTATTCAAATCTTACTAAATCTTTAGCATTCATTCGCGTAGATGGGCGCCCATCTCTTTCTTTTTTCCCAACCGCGATTAACATTACCGGCATTAAGTTTTCGTCTAAATCAAATAGTTCCGAAACTTTATCTCTTTTAAATCCGCCGATGATATTAGTATCATATCCTTTAGCGTGAGCGATATTAGCAAATTGCATTGTCCAAATTCCACAATCAAAGTAAACTAATTCTCTTTTTATATCTTGTGGTAGACTTTCAACCATTTTTTCCATACCTTGTTTAAAAGATTCTTTTATTTCCTCAGTCATATGACCTTGTTTTACTTCTTCATTATATATAGTATCGAATTTATCGAAGTAGTTTAAATCACCTAAGACTATAATCATCGCTGCTGATGTTTCATTTTGCGTTAAATTATAATTCGCATTAGCTAACTTTTCCTTTCCTTCAGGTGTATCAACTACAATATATCGCCATGGTTGGAAATTACATGATGATGGTGAAATATTTGCCTCATCTAGCATTTCTAAAATTTCTTCACGTGGTATTTTTACACTACTATCAAAATATTTAACAGATCTTCTGTTTCTAATTACATCAAAAAACTCTCTCACTGAATTTTCTCCTTCTATAAGTAAGTAACTGAATAATTTTACTATACTTGAGAGCTATTATCAAACAAAAGACTCCGTTAAAAAGAATTTTGTAGAAAAATCAGGCTTATCGACAATTTTTATTAATTATCTTATTACCAATTTAAATTAACATGATCAATTATTTCCCTATACGCAACATCTACTTTTTCCTTCATCTTTTCATCTAGTTTATCTCGATGCTTTCCACCATCAATAAAATCTTCTAATACCATAACTTTATAATCATACAGAGCTATTCCATTCATATTTCTACCATTAAGCTTTGAATATACTAATGTTGGATGAGCTTTTACAGTTTTTATTATTGTTTTACCATTATTTTTTTCAAATGTAACATCCATTAACAACCCTCGCTCCGGCCATTTATTATCCATTCTCTCCATACGTTGATTAGAAATAAAATTCCCCATAGAATAAATTATGAATTTTTTATCTCCATCTTTTTCTACAGTCTCTGCAGGTTCAATAACATGAGGATGTCCTCCAAAAATCACATCCGCTCCCCAGTCTATCATCTTACGATAAAGAACTTTTTGTTCTTCTGTAGGTTGCAGTCTATACTCAACTCCCATCTGAGGCATTACTATAGTGATATCCGCCTCTTTTTCAGCTCTTTGTATCTCTTCTTTCATTTTTTCTTCATTAAGATCCGCCAAATAATTGTTGTGTTCTTCTGCCGTCAAATTTGCTTCCATACCATTATATCCATAAGCATATGCCAAAATTGCTATTTTAATTCCATTGACTTCTTTTATAAGTATTTTGTCTTCAGAACGTTTTTTGTCAACATGAACACCTACAACATCTAAACCTCTATCCTTAAAGACCTTATTTGTATATTTCAAACCATATAAACCAGTATCTAATATATGGTTATGAGCTAAATCAACAACATCATAACCCAAATCTTTCATCGTATCTGCAATCTCAATTGGCGCGTTAAACAACGGATATCCTCCTAATGGATGTTTATCACTAATAGTTCCTTCATAATCCCCTATCGCTAAATCAGCGCCTTCTATCCACGGTTTAACGTACTCAAAAAATGGATTAAAATCATAACCATCATCACTTTTTTTAGCAGTATAATATAATGCGTCATGGCAAAGAATATCCCCATTAGCGACTACTCGCGCTGTTTTTACACCAGATTTCCCTCCTGTTTCTCGAGAATCTCCTTCTTTATCAGACGATGTCAAATAATAAATACCACAAAAAATAATACCACAAACACTTAGTATCCCCAACATATACACTAATACTTTTCTCATAACCTCTTCCTCCTAACTACCCGCTACATCTTTTTTGTATAGGAAAAAGTAGCTAACTCAATCAATTAACTACTTTTTCTATATTCCTTTCCTACTTTTTAAGTAAAATACATCTTTCTTTCTCTCTAAAAACTTCTTTTAAATTTTTTCTATTTTATTCTCTTTAATATAATTTCCTAGTTCCCTAATAAAACTCTTAGAATCATCTGCGGTTTTGTCACCATTAGCAGGTGATCATCCTCCTCTATTTGTATATAACTTGCAGCTACTAATTTGAAATATGAAAATATAGTAATTTTATGGAAAATCAATCTACATTTTTTTAGCAACTCCAAATTATTTATTCCAGCGTATAAAGATAAATAATCATACTCTATTTTTATCCCTGGTTTCATAACATACTTACTACCTTCTTTTTTGAGCTTCCTTAAAAGCAGCTCAACCAAAAACCCGTCTTGCATTTCTTTTTCACTAAGTGTCTTTGATAAATATTCTTCTTTACTAGTAAACTTTATCTCTGGTTCAAAATATGTTTTTAAAACTGGTTTCGGAGGTATAGGTTCTAGCCCCTCGATGACAATAAGATTAACCCCATCAAGGTATTCACTAAAAATTTCCAACCCATTAAGCAAAACAACCGTACCATAAGAAGCCGCTACTATATAGCCCCCTCTTTTTACTCTTGTCATTTTATTTAATAGAACCTGTTCAATTTCTTTTTTTGATATAGATTTAAAACTCTCTTCTGTAAATTCAATAAAATCAAAGGTTTTGTTTGGAATTTGCTCTGTGACTCTTGCCCAGATAATATTATCCCAACCTAGTGGATTAATAAATAAAATATCTGTCATTTGAATCATCCTCTCAAATATTTTTACTAAAATCCTAACTCACTACCAAAATCCTCTAATTTATTAACTAGTATCGCCCCCTCTTTTATATATTCATTCATCGACCAACTCATCTTATCACCAAATCTTCCCGGTAAACAAAATACAGAATTTCCTAAGTCTAAAGCAAAATCTATCGTTCGTTGCGTACCACTTCTTTGTGCCGCTTCTGTTACCAAAAGTGCTTTTGAAAGCCCCGCTACAAGCCTATTCCTTTCCAAAAATTTGTATTTCCTTATCGGAGAAGTTGGAAAATACTCCGATATTATAAGATGATTAGCCTCTAATTGTCTGTATAACTCTCTACTTTGTTCAGGATAAACAATATTATGTCCTTGAGCTATTACTCCTATTGTATATCCCTTGCTTTCTATAGCTGCTTGATGAGCCAAACTATCAACTCCAGATGCCAAGCCACTAACTATAACAAAATTATTGTCTATCAAATGTGGCACAATAACTTTTAACACAGTATCTGAATATAAAGTATTATTTCTACTGCCTACAATTGACATTTTTCTTTTAAATAATAATAAATCTTTGTTTCCTCTATAAAAAATAACAAACGGATAGTCATATAGTCTGAAAAAATCTTGTGGATAATAAACATCATCACAAAAGATACATTTCACATTATAGAAATCAAAGTAACTAACAAAGTCAAATTTCATATTATTACTAAATTTCTCATAGACTTCTTCTGCATTATCTCCAAAATAGATCCTAAACCCCTCTAAGGACAATTCCGAGAATTTTTCTATATATCCTAAGTCTTTAAGTATTTTATGTATTTTCAAAGTAGTAACTTTTTCTATCGCTAATAACGACAATAGTATCTTTTTTTCTATATCTGATAGTTTCCCACAAGACTCTTCCATAATATATTCCCCTTAATTCGCTTTCTCTACTAATTCTTTATAGTATTGTTTAAATACTTTCAAGAAAATCTCTCCCTGTTGAATATTGTTTATATAAATATTATCTTTAAACTCTATAATATTACTCATTATGCGTATAAGTTCAGGATAAGTTTTTCCCTCTTTAAAAAATTTATACATCATCCCTTGCCAATAGATAAGCGGTGTTTTTATAAGTATTTGTTCAAGCATATTTATCCCGATAACATTCGGAATATTATTTAACTCTATATGCTGATTATAAAACATACTTAGAATTTTATTTTTTACAGTTTTATCGTATTTAATCTGTTCATATACGTAATTTTCAATATCTTCTGGGTACAATTTAGATGTCAAATCTTTATCAAGTAACTTTAAATCTAAAGGTATATCAAATTCATCAATATCAAAGCTGGTCTTTATACAAATAGCATTTCTTTTTTTAAGATTATGTGCCCAAATTTGATAGAATTCAAACTTTTTATTGAGATTATCCCAACCGTAGAAAAATATCTTCCCTTGATAATAATTTAGAAAAGTATCCACAAACGGTGCATAGCGTATATAACTGATACCGTCATATGTTTTAAGTGTTTTTACAAACTTATTTGTATCTATCAACCAAATCAGACGCAATCCTGCTTTTTCATAACCTTTTGTACGTTCTTTTATCACTTCATAAGGTATTACGGAGCGCTGATATTCAAAAGCAATATTCTTATCCTTTATAAACACATCTGCTATTTGGATAGTATTTTCACCTACTTTAAAAATATGCTCCACTTCTACATTGCGATATTTTTTCATAAAATGCTCGTAAAGATCTCTTTTCGTCTCTAAATGCTCCTTACTTTCTTTTTTATATGTTTCATATTGGCATGAGCAACTTTTAGCATGAGCAAAATGAGACTGAATTTTTTTACCTTGTTTAAAAATAACCTTTCCTCCACAGATTGGGCAATGATACTCTTTTTCTTTTTCTATCTTATCATCTAAGGCGTTCCAAACTTCATCTTTACTATCGTATGCTACGTACATGATTTTTCTCCTTTAAATCTTTAGCCTATTTCTTCTAGAGCCATTACACGCTTTTACATCGGAAACTATTTAATTGTCAATTTACTTCAATACTCTATATCTTCTGTACACAGAATCATCTATTTCTACTTCGACGAACTTAGCTAGATTTACCCAATCTATCTCATCCTTGTGTTTATCACTATCTATTAGATAAGTTTTCCCATCTTTTTCGCAAAGGTAATAATTCGTCTGACGAATACTAGCCTCTCTCATAAGATACATATCCCCTTCTCTTAACGCAAAATCAAGACAATTCGTAGGCCATGGTTTTTTTACATATTTTTTCACTTCAACAACTCGATCATAATCTTTAGTATTCATAAAAAATTCCCCCTTTGTTAATAAAAATGTACATTATATTTTTTACAAACTAAAATCTCTAAATCTATAGTTATTTTCTTTAATTTTTTTATATCTTCTTTTGATACATCTTTAGAAAATGTTAATGGTGTCATCTTTAAAAAATTCTCCGCCAAATACTCATCCAGTTCGTACGTTTTATTTACCCTAACACGCTCTATTATGGTGCAGTTTTCTTTAATAAGATTTACCGTTTCAGTATTTTTATATTCCCTTACACCCATTAACTCACGGATTTCCCTTAAATAATCTGGATTAGGTATTATTTTGATTAAATACCCTTCTTCTCCTAATACTCTAAAAAACTCATGATAATTTGCTGGTGTAAGAATATTCAAAATACACGACACGCTATTATCTTGAAAAGGTAGTGGTTCAATATTCGCCAACATATACGGATTTAATTTGTCATCTTTTACCGCAAGCTCTATCGCCGCCTTGCTATTATCAAGTCCGAAAAAATATTTCTCAGGAAATATCTCTTTTAGTTGCCTAATATAATATCCTTCACCGCATCCAGCATCTATTAAAACATCCTTAGAATATTTTTCTACAAGTTTTCCTAGCTCAAAAAATACCTCTTTGTAAAACTCTCTCTTAAAAATCACACTTCGGGCTTCAAATAATTCCATACTATATTTTGTCGCTTTATAATTATTTATAAGATGAATATAACCCTTTTTCGAAAAATCATATTGATGATTATTTTCACAAACTAGACTTATATTTTGTATATTAGATTGCTTTAAGCACTTAGGACAAAGGTAAATGTCTTCGTCTTTAAATTTCTTTATAACATTCTCTATTTTCATCAAAATTCCTCTTTTACTTTCTACTCTCATTGTATCAAATTTCTTAAAATAAAGATAGTGAAAATATAAAATAAAGATATAATTTTTTGTTTTTTTAGTTTTACAATATATTTTATTTTTATTATCTAATTTTCTTTACTTTAATAGACTTTAAATTAAAAACAACGATAAGTTTATTTAAGAATAAATTTATCGTTATTATATTTATTTATTACTATTTTTTATTATTTTATAATTATAATCTTTTAAGGAATACATCTGAAAAAATATTATTTATTTTTTCCTATCACGTAGTTCCCTAAAGAAATCTTTCATAAGTGCTGCGCACTCTTCTTCTAATACTCCTGAAATTATATGTGCTTGATGGTTAAATTTATTATTCGCAACTAAATCAATACAACTGCCACAACAACCATATTTAACATCAGCTGCACCGTATATCACATTTTCTACTCGAGCTTGGACAATCGCTCCGCTACACATGACGCAGGGCTCTACTGTCGTATAAAGATAACTATTATCCAATCTCCAAAAACCTATTTTCTCGCACGCCTCTTTTATAACCAACATCTCCGCATGATTTAATGCTTGTTGACTAGCTTCTCGGGTATTATGAGCCTTTGCCACTACTTCATCATCTATAACTAAAACCGCTCCTACAGGTACTTCCCCTTTTTGATAGGCACACCGTGCTTCTTCCAACGCCATCTCCATATAATAATTATGATCTTTCAAAATACTTATCCTCACTTATCTCATTATGCACTAGCTTCTAATCTTTATCCCATTATACTATAAACATAAAAAAATTCCAAAACTATTTCTAGTTTCAGAATTTTATATTTCTTTAATTTTTTAATGCTGGTCCTCCACCAAAATTGATTCGATAATATATTTCTACTGCTACTGCTGCTAATATAAATAATATCGTTAAGCTAACTATCACTACAGAATGCACCTTTCTTTTTAAATATAAATACCCTATAAATTCACGAATAAACGCATTAAGAGTGAAATAAAATTTTGTTGGAGCTCCGTAACCAATACATCTAAAACCTAAAGTTTTCGCAAGAACTAATGCTCTATAAACATGATAATAATTAGTGACCAAGGCGAAGCGCGAGTTAGCATCTTTCATAAGCCTTTTTGAAAATTTAATATTTTCTTCAGTATTAGTCGACTTATCTTCCATAATTATATCTTTCTCAGAAACTCCTTGTTCAAGTGCATAACTTTTCATGGCAAAAGCTTCAGATACTACTTCATCAGCACCTTGCCCTCCGGACATAATAAGTTTACTACCTGGATGTTTACTATAAATCTTTATCCCTGTTCTTATGCGACTAGCAAGCAGTGGTGTTACACGCTCTCCTATTAGTCCTGCTCCTAGAACAACAACATAATCAAGTTTTCTAGGAAGTAAGTTTATAATATTTAAGGTACTTGCTGCTAAATATGATACCCCAATACAAATAAAATATAATACTACTAAAGTTACATAGATGTAAATTCCATTTAAAATCATACTTTCGTATGTATATCGTCCAATGCTATGCCACCAGACAACATAACCTATAAGTAAAATTATCGTTCCAAGACTTAAAAGATTTCTCAATCTCAATCCTTCGCGTCGAACAATCATAAACGAATTATAGAAGAACATCAACACTACAGCAAGAGGCAAAATCATTATAATAAACCATATACCTATTAAACCTATCACACCTATATAGTAAACAATAGGATAATCATTAGAATACTTACCTACAATAAACATTAGATATAACGCAAGAAAAAGTATGGTCGCTAGAAAACTGATTCCCAAAAATAAATTTCGCCTATCTTTATATAGAACAAATAAAAATATACACAACCATAAAATAAAGACTATAAAAATTCCTAATTCTATTGACATAAGACCTCCTTTTCCTAACCATTAAAAATTAGTTAATTTATAATACAGTATTTTATTATAAGGGGTTAATAAATATGTGTCAATCTATTTTAACAATACTCTTAATTTGTGTATCATCTAAATCTAGCCATTATATTTATATCTAATCCCCATCAAAAAACACCCTAAAAGTTAGAATTTTTAAGTTCACCCATTAAGGTGTTTTTTCTTATCTGTGGCTAATTTCTGTTACTTTTCATTTTAAATGAATATAAACCACTTATTACTCTGTTCTTAGCGCCTCTACTGGATCTTTTTTCGCAGCCATTCTTGATGGGATAATGCTTGCGATAAGCGTTAATACTAAACTTAATAGGATTAATCCTACTATTGCTTTTACATCTAGATTCGCACTGAAACTCTCTATTTTAAGGGCATTTGCGATTGAGCTACTAATAGGTATCGCTAACCCCATTGCAACTAGAACTCCTATCGCTCCCGAAGCAAATCCTATAAGCCCTGCCTCTGCAATAAAGATACGAGTAATATCTTTCTTACGCGCCCCTATTGCTCGTAAAATACCAATCTCTTTTGTTCTTTCAACTACAGATACATACGTAAGAATACCAATCATAATTGATGATACGATTAGTGAGATACCCGCAAACGCAGTTAAAATTAATGAAATTGTATTTATCATTTGAGACATAATTGATGTCATTTGTTTTGCCATATCAGCGTAAGTAATACTGTATTTGTGGTAATCAGCGCTATTGGCTCCATACTTCTCAGAAACTTTTTTATTAAAGTCATTAATTACTTCTGCAATTTTATCACGATCGGCAAATGTTTTCGGATAAATATTAATTGAACTTGGTGCAACATCTGCTCCTAGTGTAGCTAACACCTGCTCTGCAGTATCTGCATCCATTTTTTCACCTGTTATGATATTTTTAGTTTTGTCCGCTTGTTGAGCAACTACAATATCTGACTTAACTTCTTTATCTAGCATTGTTTTTTGTAGTTCACGTGTATATCCTAAAGTAAAACTCGGATTTGTTACATTATCTTTAGCTTTTAATATTGCAACTACTTTTACTTTTGTCCCTGCATCATACATTTTATCATCTGTTTCTGCTGGAATAAATCTATCCGCTATCTTTTTATAGTAGCTATTATTATCAACTATACTAAATTCTTTTCCTAAAATATTGTCATACTTAACTTTACTATTTCCGTCAAACCCTAATGCTCTTAGCGTATCTTTGTCTATTTCATTATTGTACGCTGTGAATAACACTAATTCGTTGCCTTTAGGATACTCAAAGTTACTTTCAGAAGATTTCACAACTTCATATTGTTTCAAAATCATATTTTTATCTTCTGGTAGCACTCCGAAAATACTATCACCACTATAAATATTTTTATCATCTTTTACCAAACTCACATCACCTTTAGCATTCTTCTTAAGAGCCATAATTTGATACCCTTTAACGAAATCAATAGATGAATAGTAATCTTTAGCATTATTTTGAATGTAGTTGATAAATGTTTCACCAGTCCCTAGCGCATCAGCAGTATATAAGTTTCTATGAACATCACGACGTGATTTAGGAACCAACTCGTTACCTTTAGCATCTTGTTCAGAACTATCATCTTCTGTACTTAAACCAAAATTAATCTGATTTGCGTTAATCATAATTGGCATATTTGATAAGTTTTCATTTTGCATAGTTTGGATATATTTATCCATCCCCGACGAAATAGCAAGTACTAACCCTATACTTATAATTCCTATACTACTTGCAATAATCGTCATCAATGTACGGAATTTTTTCGTAAGCAAGTTTTTAAAACTCGATTTTATCGCACTACTAAATGCCATCGCTGTCTTTTTAAGACTATAATCACTATTAGAAGTTTCTTCTACAAATGGATTTGTATCTTCAATAATTTCTCCATCTCTTAAACGGACGATTCTATCACTATATGTTTTAGCTAATTCTGGGTTATGTGTAACCATAATCACTAATTTTTCTTTACTTATTTCTTTAATAAGTTCCATTATTTGAACACTTGTTTTACTATCAAGCGCTCCTGTCGGTTCATCAGCTAGAATAATTTTCGGTTCCGTCACCAAAGCACGCGCAATCGCTACCCTTTGCATCTGTCCACCAGAAAGTTGATTTGGTTTTTTATTAATGTGGTCACCTAAACCAACATCTTCCAGTACTTTTTTCGCCTTTGCGTAATTTTCTTTATTCGATTCCCCTGATATCGATAATGCTAATTTAACATTCTCAAGAACACTTAGATGAGAAATCAAATTATAACTTTGAAAAACAAAACCGATAGTCCCATTACGATAACTATCCCAATCACGATCTTTAAACTCCTTTGTAGAACGCCCCAGAAGAAGCATGTCTCCAGAAGAATATTTATCCAAACCCCCAATAATATTTAATAACGTAGTCTTACCACTACCGCTAGCACCTAAGATTGAAACAAACTCACTCTCACGAAAGCTAATATTAACCGACTTTAGTACCTCAACGTCGTTGCCGCCAGTTTTATATTTTTTAATAATATTTTTTAATTGTAACATTCCGTTCCCCTTCCTATTTTATACAACATTCCTAATATAGCAAAACTACATAATATTTACTTAAAACGTTACACTAACCCTATACCTTATATTTTTAAAATTTTATAATTATTCTTTTGACATAACCTTTAGAATTTTTTGGGGAAGAGGATTTATTGCATCTCTTCTCTTACTCTCTAATTACTAATTTCTAAAAAGATTAGGAGCTTCACCCTAATCTTTAATTCTATACTTTTTAGCTAAATAAAATGGTAAAATCGCTGATAGAATTGCAAAAATTATAACTAGACTTATCCCAAGTCGATTATCTAAAAATGCACTAAGGAAAATCAAAACTCCACTTGCAGCCATAAATCTTGAATATATGCGGATAAATTTTTGCTCATCTAATCCTTTTTCTAAACCGCAAAGATTAAAATTATATTTACCCCAGTATTCTTTTTTAGGTAAATAATTCCCTAAAACCATAAAAATTATTCCTACAGTAAACAATGTTAGTTTCCCTACATCAAAATTATTATCAAGAGCGTAATAGATTAATGCTCCTTGCAATATAATAGTTAATATAGGTATTGTAATTTTAACCAAAGCTGCACCTTTTTTGCCAGTCTCTTGAATATCTAAGAAAATAGATAAAACTACAAATACCGCTCCCATCCCTAGAGGAACTCCTACAATACCCCAAGTTTTAGAAACAAAGTTATCAGGATTTCCTTGTATATTAAAGTGAATTGCTATTTTATCAGGCAGTAAATCATAATAATAAAACCCTATCAACATCGGCAATAAACATAATAAAATTCCAAATAGTAACATTTTCTTATCTATTTTTTTCATTTTTCTGTCCTCCTAGCTCATATATCCACATTAGCACTTCTTCAAAAACAGAAGCGTTAAGTTCATAGTAAATATAATTTTTATATTTACTCTCCATAATTAATCCCGCTTTTTTTAACTGAGATAAATGATACGATACTGTCGCCCCTGTTAAATGAAATTCTGCTGCAATATCTCCTGCACTTTTCTTTTCTTCTTTTAGCAATTCTAATATATTTCTTCTAATTGGATCAGATATAGCCTTTAGAGTTTCACTCATCCCATGTATACCACCCCTTTTATATTATCAATCTATTTAGATATCTTTCTAAATAGATTATACGTCTTTATACAAGTCAAGTCAAGAACTATTTAGATATTTTTCTAAATAGACCTCGAAAGTATTTTATAATACACACTTACAGCTGTATTAACAATCATTTAATTTCTATAATTATATTTTAATTAAATAAAATTATATTTATATAGCTATAAGTTATCTTCATGATTTAGCATGCTCCATCTCAATATCCAATTAAAAAATATTAAGTTTTCATTAGATATTTTCATTCAGTCTACTTTATATAAGTATTCATGGAGTATTCTGTTTGTTAAATATATTTTCTGTATTATATTTTCCTCCATGTTGACACCATAGATTTTTCTGTTAAAATAAAGGCTGTAAGGAAGCGTTTCAATGTGTTGCACTTTTTAAGTGAATTATGTGCTAGCTGAATATTAGATGTTCTTAATTATCTATTTGTTACAGCATTCTAATCTAATATTCATCTAGAATATAAAATTAAAAGGAGTTTACATTATGAAATTAGCACTATTCAATTTAAGAGAAGACGAAAGACCATTTGTTGATGCTTGGTTAAAAGAACATCCAGATGTAGAAGTTGACTTGCACGAAGGGGAGCTTCAACTAGAAACTAAACATCTAATAGATGGCAAACAAGGTATCGTCATGTTCCAAAATAGACCATTCGCTAAAGAAGTTTATGACTATGCTAAAGAACAAGGTGTTAAAGTAATAGCAAACAGAATGGCTGGGTTTGATATCCATGATATAAAATATATGCGTGAATTAGGAATAAGTATGACAAACGTTCCACGCTATTCTCCTAATGCAATTGCAGAACACGTAGTTACAACGGTTTTATATATTAGTAGAAACATTAAAAAAATTCTTAACAATGTAGAGAAGCACGATTTTACTTGGAACAAAAATATTATTTCAAGAGAACTTAGAACACTTACTGTTGGTGTCCTTGGTACAGGAAACATCGGACGCCAATCAGCGACATTATTCAAAGGTTTAGGTTGCCGTGTTATCGGTTATGACTTATATCCATCAGACGCTGCTCGCGAAGTACTTGAGTATGTAGATAGCATCGATGAACTATTAGCTCAATCTGATGTAGTTACTATCCACGTTCCTGCCACTAAAGAATATACTCACATGGTAAACGATGAATTCTTCAGCAAAATGAAAGATGGATCTATTTTTGCCAATGCTGCTCGTGGTGTTCTTGTTGATACTAAGGCTGTTATTCGAGCTTTAGATAGTGGAAAATTATTAGGAGCAAGCATTGATGTGTATGAAAATGAAGGAAACTATGTACCTAAAGATTTCTCAAACAAAGAGTTTGATGACAAAGTGATGCAAGAATTAATCGATAGAGATGATATTATTTATACTCCTCATACTGCTTTTTACACAGAAACAGCTGTTAAAAACCTTGTAGAAGGTGCACTAAATGCAGCAACTGAAGTAATATCTACTGGTGATTCACCTAATGTTGTAAATAGATAATTAATGAAAATATAAAAATGGGATATGCTCAATGCTATCCCATTTTTTATACTGTTATCAAATAAACACATCTATTCTACTTCTTTTTTGAAAAATATTTCATAAAATATAGGTTGCTTTTCGGCTATCATTTGACAATATCCAACATTTTGATACAATTAAACTGTAAACAGTTACTAAGGTAATCTTATCATTAAAATATTTTAGTATAATTAATATTATTTTTATTTATTTCCAATTATACTGTTTGTTACATTTAATATCGATTACTACTAAAATATGTATTACTGAAATAACCAAAAAAGTAGTTATACAAAAATTACAAATTCTTGGTAATCTGCTAATACCTATGATAATCATTATATGAGCTTTATAGATAATTAGGGTACATCTATATAAATCATACAATCCTTCAGATTGTTCTTATAACTGTTGATTTTTTAGCTTCCATTCTTATAACTATACTAGTTATAGTTATATATTTCTTTTTGGATGCTAAATATCAAAATAAAACTTTTAATTTAATACTAAAGCATTCAAGTTTTAGTCTAGTGCAAAATAATAATTTCCCCTAAATTTTATTTTGTGCCACATAAGGGAAAAGTAGCCTTTATGGCTACTTTTTCTTAATTTTAAAAGGCTAGAAAGTCAGTTGACTTTCTAGCCTTTTTTATTAGTCTACTACAGAAACTTTTAAGAAGTTAGTAGAACCTACATTACTTCTTGAAGTATTTACTGGGATACCACCTGTAATTACGATAGCATCACCTTTTTTAGCATACCCTGAAGTTTCAGCGATTTCTTTTGCCGTGTCTAACATTTCGTCAGTTGAAGTTACTTGTGCTGATACTTTAGCATCTACACCCCAAACTAGACTTAACCCACGAGCTACTTTTTCACTTGGAGTTACTGCTAAAATAGCAGCATTAGGACGGTATTTAGAAATTAATCTTGCTGTTTGGCCTGACTCAGTATAAGTTACAATAGTGTGTAAATCTAAATTTAATGCAGTGTACCCAACTGATACCCCAATCGCATTTGTAATATCTTTTGATACAATTTTTCTTGAACGGTCTTTAAGAATACGAGAGTAATCTTGCATTTCTTCTGTACGTTTAGCTATAGTTGCCATTGTACGAACTGATTCAATTGGATAAGCTCCTGCTGCTGACTCTCCTGATAACATGATTGCATCAGTTCCATCATAAATTGCATTCGCTACGTCTGATACCTCAGCACGTGTTGGACGTGGATTTTTTTGCATTGAGTCTAACATTTGAGTAGCCGTAATTACAAATTTACCTGCTGCATTACATTTAGCAATAATAGATTTTTGCATAATTGGTACTTCTTCTGCTGGAACTTCTACCCCAAGGTCTCCACGAGCAATCATAATACCATCTGATACTTCGATGATTTCATCAATATTATCGATAGCTTCTTGACATTCGATTTTAGGAACGATTTGAACGTGTTCACATCCTTCTTCTTTAAGAATACGGCGAACTTCTAACACATTTTCTTTAGTACGAACGAATGACGCAGCAACAAAGTCAATGTCTTGTTTACATCCGAAACGAATATCTTCTTCATCTTTTGGTGTAATACCTGGTAATTTAGTAGAAACACCTGGAACATTAACTCCTTTTTTATTTTTAAGCACTCCACCATTTTGAACAGTAGTATAGATTAATCCCGCTTCAGAATCAACAGAGTTAACTGTTAGTCCAATTAATCCATCATCAAGAAGGATAGTATCTCCAGCTTTTACATCATGTACTAATTCTCCATAAGTAATAGAGAATTTTTCAGGAGTTCCTAATACTTCTGTCATAGATACGATAACATCGTTACCTGTTTCTAAGATAATCGCATCATTTTCCATGTTATGTGTTCTGATTTCTGGTCCTTTAGTATCTAATAAGATTGCTAAATTTGTTCCAGTCTCTTCTCTTACTTCTTTAATCGTTTGGATACGTGCACCATGCTCAGAATAGTCTCCATGTGAGAAGTTAAGACGACAAACGTTCATCCCTAACTCAACCATTTCCGTAAGTCTTTCTTTTGATTCTGATTTAGGTCCAATTGTACAAATTATTTTAGTTTTTTTCTGTATCATAGTTTAATTTACCTCTTAGTTTTATCTTTACCCTATTATTTTAACGTATTTTCATTTTATTTTCAAACTTTTTCTTGAAATATCAACGTTTTCATATAAGAAAATGTTTTCAGAAAAAACACTTAGATTGAAAGTTGTTTTGATACATCATACATTGATAAATCTACATTGTGAACATCACTAAATACATCTTCGAATTTAGTACTTACAAGTTTATTGTTTTGAATACCTACAGCACGTCCAGACTCACCCGCTAATAAAAGTTGAACTGCATAGTTCCCAAAACGTGATGCTAGTACTCTATCTTGGGCTGATGGAGTTCCTCCACGTTGGATGTGCCCTAAAATAGTCGCACGAACTTTTTCTCCAGTAAGTTCTTGAAGTTTACCTGCTAACTCTTGACCACCCATTACACCTTCAGCAAGGACAATAATTGAGTGTCTTTTCCCACGACTTTCTCCTGCTTTAATACGAGAAACTACTTCTTCAAGATCTTCTTTTTTCTCAGGAATAAGTAGACTCTCACTTCCTCCTGCAATACCAGCATATAACGCTAAGTCTCCTGCATTACGCCCCATTACCTCAATAATAAATGCACGCTCATGACTTGATGCAGTATCACGAACTTTGTCTATCGCATCTACAATTGTGTTAAGCGCTGTATCAAATCCTATTGTGTAATCCGTACAACAAATATCGTTGTCAATTGTTCCCGGAACACCCACTGTCTTGATGTTCATCTCATTACTTAAGGCCATTGCCCCACGGTATGACCCATCACCACCGATTACCACTAGACCATCGATACCTAATGCTTCTAAGTTTTTAATAGCAATCTTTCTTACTTCTGGATTAGCAAACTCTGGTAGACGTGCTGAATAAAGCATTGTTCCACCACGGTTAATGATGTTACCTACATCTCCAACTTCTAGTTTTTTAATATTATTTTCTACTAGACCTTTGTATCCTTGATATACTCCGTAAACTTCTAAACCATTATAGATTGCTGTTCTTACAACCGCACGTACCGCTGCGTTCATTCCCGGTGCATCTCCACCACTTGTCAAAACTGCGATTTTTTTCATTTAGTTTTACCTTCTTTCAATTTAATTATTAATATTTTTAAATTTACTTATCCACAATATCATATTTTATAGTTTTTTTCTAGTGAAAAAATTGTATTGTGCGTTTTTTGTTTTCTTTTTTTCTTATTTCTTTGAATATTCTATTTTAATGCGTTTTCCAGGGAATTTATTCAAAAATTTATGAACAAATAATTGTTCATTTTCTATGTGGAATTTACGCGCTTTATCTGTATTATTATTTTGGAATAATACCACTTCTACACCAGAATCTTCTACCTTATGTTCTTGTAATAATTCCAAAACATCTTTACTTTCTATAATGTAAATTATTTTTATATTATTTAAGCAATAATCATTATAATTTTTTAAGCTCGCTATCTTCTCTAAAATATATTGTTCTCGATTGTTGCGAATTTGCTTCTTCAGAGTCATAACAGAAAACTCTCCAACCTTAATAAAACCACTCGCATATTTATAGACACTTGGAAACACCGTAACATCATAGTCATTCTTACCATCATTAACAGTTAGAAAGGCCATATACTCACCTTTCTTGGTTTTTATCTCTTTTTTGGTGATAACCTCAACGTAGCTATCACTTACATCACGCCCAATATATCGAAGAGGTAAATAAGCATATTTTTCTTTTTCTACTTGAACTGGATGCTTCAAGAAATATGTACCTGTGACCTCTTTTTCCATTTGAATTTTTTCAGCAATCGGGTAATCTTCTATCTCCTCAACCTTCAAAGTTAAGCCTGATTCTGCTGATAAGGCTACTCTTACATTATTTATATACTTACGGTCATCTTCATAGTAATCTTTAACTTTTTTCATAAGTGTTGCACGATTGTAACCAAAAGTATCCAATGCTCCAGCCTTAACTAATGACTGCGCTGCTTGATAATCAACTTTTTTATTCATACGTTTTAAGAAATCATCTATATCTTGATATTTCCCGAAATTAAGTCGATCTTGAACAATCTCATAACTACTGCGATAACCAACATTTTTTATCGCCGTTAATGCAAAAACAATATCCTGCTTATAAACACTAAAATCACTTAAACTAACGTTGACGTCTGGCTTAGCCAAGGTAATCCCTAGATTATTCAATTCTTGTTTATATTCATTAATTTTCTTCTCACTACTAATTACGTTATTTAGAAGAGCTGTCATGAAATACTTTGTATAATAAACTTTTAAGTATGCCAAACGATAAGCAAGCATACTATAAACAACTGCGTGACTCTTGTTAAATCCGTAATTAGCAAATGTTACTATCAAGTCAAAAAGTTTCTTAGCGATATTAAGGTCATATCCCGCAGCTACACTTTTCTCAATGAAAATTCGTCCGTAATATTCCAAATCTTCTTTTTTCTTTTTACTCACCGCTCTACGCATATTATCAGCTTCATTCAGTGACATATGAGCGAAGTTCACCGCAATAAGCATAATTTGCTCCTGATAAACGATAACCCCATAAGTATCCCTTAATATTTTTTCCAGATGCGGATGCGGGTAAACAACTTTTTCTTCACCATGTTTTCTACGAACGTAAGTCTCTATCTGTGCCATAGGCCCTGGGCGATAAAGAGCGTTCATCGCAACTATATCATTGAATTCTGTCGGACGAAGCAAACGAAGTTTTTCCTTCATCCCGCTTGATTCAAACTGGAAAATACCTTCAGTTCTTCCTTGTGTAAATAAATTATATACTTTTTGATCAGCGTAATTAATCTTCGTTATATCAAAACTAGGATTATCTTTTTTAATTTGCTCGACTATATTTGAAACCATCGTTAAGTAACGAATTCCTAAAAAGTCTATCTTCAAAAGACCTACGCTTTCGACATCATCCATAGTCCACTGTGTTAAATATTTTGTTACATTTGAAGCAGCCAATGGCGTATGTTTAATCAAAGGTTTATCATCACTTATTACTATACCCGCTGCATGAACCGAAGGATTTTTCGGCAATTCTTCAAGACTTAACGCAATAGAGAACCAACGTCGATTCAAATCACTTTTATTAACAAAATTTCTAAGGTTTTCTGATACTTCATAGCATTCGGTTAATGTTCTCGTAGAACTTACATTACTGCTGATAAATTTCAAATCCTCTTCAGAAAATTGAAGTATTCTTGCCGATTCTCTAGCAGCACTCTTCGATTGAAACGTTGTAAAGGTAATAATTTGTGCAACTTTATCTTCTCCGTATTTTCCTTCCACATACTTTATCACTTCATCACGACGTGTATCCTGAAAGTCAATATCGATATCCGGCATCGAAATACGCTCTTTGTTTAAGAAACGTTCGAAAAGCAAGTTATATTCAAGTGGATCAGCTTCGGTGATATTTAGTAAATAGCAAACCAAACTTCCCGCTGCGCTACCACGTCCTGCTCCAACTAAAATTCCATTATCTTTTGCATATTTAACAAAATCATAAACAATCAAGAAGTAGTCGTTAAAGCCCATATCATCAATAATCTTAAGCTCATACTCATAACGCTTTTTATATGCATAATAATCTTTCCCAACAAGTTTTTCCTTAGCTCCTTTTTGAACTAAGTATCGAAGATAGTCCTTAGCAGACATTTTCGCAAAAACATCTTCATGCTCTCCGTAAATATATTTAGGAAGATGATAACCCGAAAATTCCAATTCATAATGACATTTATCTATTATTCTTTGCTGATTATCTAGAGATTTTTGAAGTGTAAAAATATACTCTTCATTATCTGACTCTAAAAGTAAAGAAAAATCTTGTACGCTACGTACAAAATGATCTCCAATAGTTGTCGTTAATTCTCTTATATTCAACTTAGTATTATCTCTTATAGCCCGCGCTACAACTACTTGTTGATAGTGGTCTTTATTTAAATAATAACTCGGTTTTGTATAAACGATATTATCATAATATGTATAAATACTGTAATTAAATTTTTCATTAAAACCAAAGTAAAAATCATATCCGATTAACTGTTCTTGAAGATAACTAAATTCTATACTGTCCCTTAATTCACTAGTAACAATAAGAACAAAATCATCCTTAAAATCTTTCATCTCCGCTAAAAAAGCTTCTAACGATAACTCTTCCTCATTCAAAAAGCGAGTTGATAACTCAAATAATTCATGGAACATTCTTTCATTTTTACATAAAATATTAAAAGTTAAAAAACTAATACCATATCCCAACTTAACTTCTAATCCCAAAATTAAATTTGTTCCAGTCTTTTTAGCTTCTTTATAAGCCTTTATCGCTCCGTACATATTAGGATCGACTATTACTACCGAATCTTGATTGTCACTCTTTAGCTTCTCAAACAATTCTTTGTACTTTATCGTACTATTGAGTAAATCGTATGCACTATGAACTTGCAAATTATAATAAGCCATAAAAATCCTCCTTTCTTCTAAAAATTATTATGCTCTTGCATCATAAATAAAACCTTAACTAAATTTATAGATTACTTATGATTAACCGCATGTCGGCCCATCATCTTCTGCTGAACAACCAATGTTATCTCCTAAATTCCTACTTTCATCATTAAAATATCGATATACTCTTTGATATTCGTCACCAACGAAGTAAATAGGATTAAACTCTACTCCTTTTAGTTTACCTTCTTCATCAATAACACTTTCTTCCACTACACGACGTTTAATACTAGCGATAAAGTTAGTATATCCTCCATACTCAACGATATGCTCAACCTTACACTCAATAGACAAAATACATTCATCTAATATTGGCGCATCAACATATTTTCCAGGATCATACGTTATATCTGCCATTCCTATTTTATTTTGTCCTGGATGGAAACCTGCAATTTCCACCTTATTCAAAATTTCCTGACAAGGTATATTAACCGTAAATTCTTTATATTCTTTTATATTTTTCTCTGCATTACTATTAGTTCCAATTCCAATAGTTATCATATCACCTAATGTATATGATGAGCTTAATGTCGTTACATTATAACGCCATTTAGAATCCTTATAGCCAATTAAAATAACTGGAAAACCATAGTAAAGCTTCTTCGTATCTATTTCTCGTTTCATTAAGTTTTTCCCCTATTCTTATCTTTCTATTAAAATTTCTCCTTATCTGCGCTTTTATCTTTTAGCTGCAAACACCAAATTATTCTCAGTTGAAAGCTCAGACTTGTACTCAAAACCATCAAATTTTATAGTTTCTAATTCTCTTATATTAGTAATCTTTCTTTTTATTGCCTCACTCAAAAATTTACCACGTGCCTTTTTAGAGATAGTCGAATGTATTTTTAAATCTCCATTTTTTTCTTCCATAAAAGTAATCTTAATAAATTTATCGCGTATAGTTTTTGAAAAAACTTCCTCAAATTCACTTGACAATAAAGAAATAATAATCTTATCATTTTCTACATTTTTGTCATAATCTTCGCGCCAAAAATTTTTTAAAGAACTCTCTTTAATTTTTACATTTTGTAGAAAATCAAGACGATGTTCATGAATTGCCTCATAGGCATTTATAACCCCGTAAAGAGCAGTTGTGATGTACACATTTTTCTTTGTATACTCTGCATCTTCCTCAGTAAAGTTATCACGACTAATATTTCGATACATTAAACCATTAAAAAGCTCTAACGCTTTATAAGATTTTGCGCTGTAGTTTGCTAAATTTTGCCAGCGTACATACTCTTCCTGAGCTTTTTCTTCTTTTATTTTGTATATTTTAGCAAGCTCCTCTGGCTTTTTATCAGCAAATTCATCGATAATACTTTTTGTTTTCTCACCTAAAAGTTCTTCATTTGCTTCTTGTGCTTTTTTATTTAATTCTTTCGCTGTCGGTATTAAAATTTTCATTTTTATTCCTCTTCAGGCACTTCAACAAAACTATTTTCAATTAGGCTATCAACTTCCATCAAAGCAAAATTATATTCTGTTGGTTCAATCTTTGGATCAATAATAAGTGTGTTAAAATATCCTACTACAAAATCACGATTGGCTACCTCTAATTTAAACATATATTCGCTAATTTCATCAACTAAAAACGCAATTTCTTTTAACATTTTATCCTCATAGGTATTGGCATAATGTACTTTTTCTAATAGTCTTCTTATTTCTATTTCCGGATATTCCTCTACGAAAAGATCACGAATATACCTTGCCAATTCTTCTACTTTAAACTTTTCTATATTTGCACTACTTTTTGTTAAAACTTGTTTATTTTCTAACTTCGCTAATAACTTAGCTAATGATGTGTGTAAAGAATTCATTTTTTCTCCTTATGTTTTTCTCGATTCAATCAAACTTTATGTCGGCCCTTAAAAGCCTCTATACATTATTATCTATTTTATAAGAAAATAAGAAAAATCGCTAGTTATTTGCTAAAAATCAAAACGGAGCTTCTCTAATTTTTATCTTATAATTTAAAAAATCTATTATTTTTTATAACAACAAGGAAAATTCCCCAAAATTTAAATAATAGCAACAATGTGCAATTAATAATTTTATATTTTTTCTTAAAAATGTCTCTTATCTTTATTTAACAGTTTTAAACTCACTTATATATATTCACTTCATCTTATATATTTTTTCTAAATATAGATATTAATAATCCCTCTTTTTTTATATATTTTCATTTTTTAAATTTCACTTATACTTTTAATTTACGCCTACTCATTTTTATGATTATATTGTAGCTATATAGGGGATATTCGTAGCAGCTTACTTATATTGGTGCTTATATGTTAGGCAGTTTAAAAACTATTAATACTCTATCAAAATAGAAGTTAAATTTATTAATCTTTTCGGAGGTGTAATTATGGATCAATTTTGGGGAACTTTAGTCGCTACTTTGGTAGTTGGATTTGTATATTATAAAATACAAGGACCAAGTGGTGGCATATTAAAAGGTGGAGCTAAATTCGCTTCATTTATATTACTTTTAACCGCTATACTTTGTCTATTTTATCCACAACTTATTAAAATAGTATTAATACTTTTAACAGCAGAGATTATTATTTTTATAAAAAGAACTTATAAAGATAAAAACAAACAGCAATCCTAGATACTATTAATAAAATTTTATTGAAATAAGCAAAATTGCCTTCAGATATTTTTATTATCTGGAGGTAATTACTTTTAATGTAGCAAACTATATTTTTTAATTATTAGAGATTTTTTCTATAAAAATGATATAATTAGAATGAAAAAGATTTTCGAGGTGAGATATGAAAAAATATATAATGGCAATAGATCAAGGTACAACAAGCTCAAGGGCGATAATATTTAATAAACAAGCAGAAATAGTTGCAAGTAGTCAAAAGGAATTCCCGCAGATTTTCCCACAATCTGGTTGGGTAGAACATGATGCAAATGCTATCTGGAATTCAGTTCAATCCGTTATCGCGGAAGTATTTATCGAAAGCGGAATTAAACCCACACAAATAGACAGCATCGGTATTACCAATCAGCGTGAAACAACTGTTGTTTGGGATAAACAAACTGGCGAACCTATCTACAATGCAATAGTTTGGCAATCACGACAAAGTGCGCCTATTGCTGAAAAATTAGTTAAAGATGGTTATAAAGATTTAATACATAAAAAAACTGGACTTGTTGTTGATGCGTACTTCTCTGCGACAAAAGTCCGTTGGATTTTAGACCATGTAGGAGGAGCTCAGGAACGCGCAGAAAAAGGAGAATTATTATTTGGAACAATAGATACCTGGTTAGTTTGGAAGCTTACAGGTGGAAAAACTCATGTTACAGACTACACTAATGCAGCTCGTACTATGTTATTTAATATCCAAGACTTGACTTGGGATAAAGAAATTTTAGACCTACTAAATATTCCAGAAATTATGCTACCTGAGGTAAAATCTAATTCTGAAATTTACGGGATTACTACCGACTATCATTTTTATGGTGGAGAAGTTAAAATTAGCGGGCTAGCAGGTGACCAACAAGCAGCATTATTCGGGCAACTTGCCTTTGATAAAGGTATGATTAAAAATACCTACGGTACTGGCTCATTTATTATTATGAATATTGGAGAAAGTATGCAACTTTCAAAAAATAATCTACTGACAACTATCGGATATGGTATTAACGGAAAAATCTACTATGCATTAGAAGGCTCTATTTTTATCGCAGGAAGTGCTATTCAATGGTTACGAGATGGCTTGCACCTTATAAAAAAATCGTCAGAAACTGAGGAATTAGCTTATAATTCTTCTAATAATAATGATGTTTATCTTGTCCCTGCATTTACAGGTTTAGGTGCTCCGTATTGGAATCCAGAAGCTCGCGGGACAATTTTCGGATTAACTCGTGCTACAACAAAAGAAGATTTAGTAAAAGCAACATTACAATCTATCGCTTATCAAGTACGCGATATTATTGACACAATGAAAATAGATGCCAATGTTGAAATCCCACTACTAAAGGTAGATGGTGGGGCTGCACATAACAACTACCTTCTACAATTCCAATCTGACATATTAGGAGTGAAAATTGCCCGCGCAGAAAATCTAGAAACAACAGCTCTTGGGGCTGCATTCTTTGCTGGACTAGCAACTGGATATTGGAAAAACCTTGAAGAAATTAAAAATCTTAACTCTGCTGGAAAGCTATTTGTTCCAGCTATGAAAGAGAATGAACGTGAAAAATTATACAAAGGTTGGAAACGCGCTGTTCGTGCAACAGAATTTTTTGCAAAAGATGAATAATATTAAAAAGACTTGCAAAATTTTTGCAAGTCTTTTTCAAACTTCTATTGTTATCTTACCAAGAAATGTGACTCAAAAAATATTTTATTTCAATGTTTTCGGCAGATTCTCTACTATTTCTGCGTAACAAAGATAATTTATAAAAAACATCACTCCGGCAAGTGTCAAAGCACAACCAAGTCCAGAGTAAAAATATGCAACAAAATTATCTGGGAAAATTCCCATTATTCTGAAACCTATTCCCATACTCATCATACAAGTCATAATAATATACGCCTTTAAATCGAAAAAGTGCCAAAATGGTCTGTAATCTTCATACGAAACTATCCTTTTAGTGTGATTCATACTCATTTTGAAAAACATTTTCGCAAACAAAGCAAAAACTATTATAGAAAATATATAGAAATACCACTGAGATTTTATCATAAAATATGATAAAAACCCTAATCTTGCTACATTAAATCCCGCTATAAACCATACTATTCCTGCTATTAATAAAAGAGTTCTCTTTTTTACACTAAACATGGTTTCATCTCCATTCTTATCTATCCTGTAAACATTTTTCGGCATTATTACACATCTTAACAAAAATATTTTTCCAAATAGCCATTTCTTCTTCTGTAAGTCCTTGAAATATATTTTGGATAAATTCTTTTTGTACATTAAGCCCTGCTTGAATTATTTCTTGCGCTGGTTCTAACAATACTATTTCTATTCTTTTCTTATTATCTGCACTCTGTTTTTTCATAACAAAGCCATTATCTTCCAGCAATTTTAACGTAGTTGATACATGTGATTTTGTAGACTTGCGTTCCCTCACTATATCAGCAGCCGTATTGTACTGGGGATTATTATGCAAAAACATCAATACAGCATACTCCATCTGCGTTAGATTGAATTTATCACAAACAGATTTAGTAAGCAACGCATAATAACAAGTAATTGTTTTATGTTGATCCCAAAAATTCATTTTTCTTCTCTCTTTTTTAATCGTTCTATTTAGAACTATTATAAGATGAAATCTCTTTTTTGTCAAAGAAAAAAGACTCACAAATTATGAATCTTTAATATATCTACTCGCTATTTTATCAGCAAAGTCTTAGTCTAAAATTTTTCTATAAATATTAAAATCACTATCTTTAAAAACATTAAATATTACCTTGATTTCACATTCTGGATTATTCTTAAAAAATGTTCTTACAGCTAATACTGCTATTTCTGCTGCAAGCTCATTAGGAAAACGAAATTCTCCAGTACTTATACAACAAAATGCAATAGATTTTATACCGTTTTTTACTGCAAGTTCTAGACAATTTCTATAACATGATGCGAGCAATTCTTTATCACGTTCTTCTACCTTATCATAAATTATCGGGCCTACCGTATGCACTACGTACTTAGCTGGCAAATTATAACCGCTTGTTAGTTTTGCTTGGCCTGTTTTTTCATATTGCCCTTGATTTTGCATAATATCAAAACACTCTTTTCTTAGTTGCAACCCTGCCTTAGAGTGAATCGCGTTATCTATACAACGATGATGTGGAATAAAACATCCAAGTAAAGCTTTATTCCCTGCATTAACTATTGCATCAACTTTGAGCGTTGTTATATCACCTTGCCAAAGATAAATATTTTTCTCTACTTCTATTAATTGTTCTAGGCTTGTTAACTCCGTTTGAGCTAACTTTTCCTGTAAATATTCATCTTGACGTCTGTAAAATTCATCAGGTAATTCCTCAACTTCCCAAATGTTCATTAGCGTTCTAAGCAAATCCTCTTTTTCTTTTTTATCTTGAGGAACTCCTATATTAGAATTTAATGTTTTTATTAGATAATCTAATTTTTCCATTCGAGCCACCTTCTTCCTTAATATTTTAGTTAAATACCTACGTTAATTGCTTCTTCCATTCCGAAAAGACTTCATTCATTGGATTCGTTATAGTTAAAACCCCTTCTACTTCAAAATTTTCTTTATTAACACGGATTAATGAAGCATTTGGTAGGATTTTATTTAATCTTTCAAATGGAAATCTTATTATTGTCGGCGTGTTAAAGCCTACTCCAAGCTCTAGTAAAACAATTTTTTTATCTTGATTCTTGTTTAAAAAATCGTATAACGCATTACTTTGTTTATGCCATTCTTTAGTTTCTACAAATGTACCATCTATACGAAGATGCATAGCCATTTCTTCCCCGCAAACTGGACATTTTGGAATCAATCTTGTTGGTATTTTTAAATCTTTTTGTTCTTTTATCATTTCTAATATTTGTTCTTTATTATTATAAACTTTATTATGACATGGCACAGAACACTGAAATTCTCCGAAATTACCCTGAACTTCAAAAATTTTGCTTTTATCAAAACTACTCATCTCAACTTTACTATCAACATTTGTTGTTAAAACAAAATAATCTTTATCTTTCACGATATTATATAAATCTCTATGCAATTCTATCCCTTCATCTGTATACCTATTTACTAAAATTTGTTTACTCCAAAATGCCCATTTTTCTTCAGATGTTTTAAAAGGATAGAAACCTGCAGAATACAAATCTGTCATTTTATATCTATCTATAAATTCTTTAAAGTTCTTTTCAAAACGCTCACCACTATACGTTAATCCTGCTGCAGCCGATAACCCTGCACCAGCTCCTATTAATATTGCGTCTGCTTCTTCAATTAATTTTTTCGCTTGTAAAATTTTATCCATTTTTTTCCAACTCTCTATCTCTTTAATTTCAATTATATATTAACACCATGATTTCCAGTTAACAAGTAGGCACTTTAACATCTGTAAGTTACTTTAAAGTTACCATTAATTAATAAATTCTAAATAAACTATTTAATCACCCTAATTTTAACGCCCTTTTTATATTGCTAAATATTTTTTATTATAGTAGAATAGTTTAAACATATAAAAGTAAGGAGATAAAAAATGACAGAAAACTTACTATTCACCCCTATCACATTGCCAAATGGAACTACTATAAAAAATAGATTTTTTAAATCGGCTATGAGTGAAGGAATGGGCACAAGAGATTTTCAACCTAAAAAGAATATTGCTACATTATACAAACGTTGGGCTGAAGGAGGAACTGGATTAATTATTACAGGGAATATCATGGTAGACCCTAAAGGAACTGCAGAACCAGGAAATATAGTTTTTGATAAAAATTCTAATATGGAAATTCTTAAAGATTGGGCAAAACAAGGTCAGCAACACGGTGCTAAGGTTATGGTGCAATTAAATCACCCTGGTAAACAAGTCCCAAAAACTATAGCTAAAGAGACAGTTGCACCTAGCACTATACCTTTAGGAAATGGCCTTAATAAATTATTTAGTACTCCACGCGCACTGACGACTAGTGAAGTTGAAGAACTTGTTCAAAAATTTGTAACTTCTGCGAAAGTTGCAAAAGAAGCAGGTTTCTCTGGGGTTCAAATTCACGCAGCACACGGTTATTTAATTAGTCAATTTTTATCTCCACACGATAATAGAAGAACCGATAAATATGGTGGCTCTCTAGAAAATAGAATGAGATTTTTAAAAGAAATTTACCTTGGGATGAGAGAAGAATTAGGAAAAGATTTTACTATCGGAATAAAAATTAACTCTACCGACTTTAAGGAAGATGGACTTACAGAAGAAGATTCTTTAAAAACTATAATTGAATTAGCTAACTTAGGTCTAGACTTTGTTGAAATTTCAGGAGGAACATATGAAAGACCTGCGATGATGGGCGCTACAAGTAAATCTACTAATCAAGTATTTTTCGCAGAATACAGCAAAAAACTAAAACAAAAAATTGAAATCCCTGTTGTCGTTACTGGCGGTATCCGCTCTATTAATGCGATGAACACATTATTAAATGATAATACTACTGATTTTATAGGTATCGCTCGTCCACTGACAATTGATCCAAATATACCTAATAAAATAAAACAAGGAACTTACACTATTGTAGAAACTACACGTGTATCAACAGGAGTTAAGAAGTTAGATAAAATATTTGGCTCTCTCCTTGGTATTGTATATTATCAAGTTCTTATGCAAAATATCGCAAAAGGAAAGGAACCAAAAGCCACAAAAAATGCTTGGCCATCATTGATACAAGCGGTATATAATCAAGGGTTAGCTGTGTTATTTCCACAACGAGCTAAGTAGAAGAATATATTTATCAAGAAAAAATTTTTAAATATATCAACCTATTTTATCTTGACCTTAATTGTATATATAATATAAAATCAATATATATGATTATTTTAGGAGAATAATATGCCGAATAAAAAACTACTTTCAAATCTTCCTGCTTGTCCTGTTGAAGTCACATTACTTTTACTGAGTAACAAGTGGACGATACTAATTTTAAGAGATTTATTTACCGGTACTAAACGTTTTGGAGAATTAAAAAAATCACTTAATGGAGTCAGCCAAAAAGTATTAACTGCCAACCTTCGCTCGTTAGAGGAGAAAGGAATTATAGAAAGAGAAGTTTTCCCAGAAGTGCCACCTCGCGTCGAATACAGACTTACAGATTTAGGAAAAACTCTAGACCCTATTATTAAGAGTATGCATGACTGGGGAGAATTTTACAAATCTATATTTTAAAAAGAAGTATCTTTACTCATAATGAGTTAAGATACTTCTTTTTAATTATTTATACTTTGGAATCCATTTAAAATCTCGAACCGCTTTCGCCATATCTTTTTCTTGAGCTCGAGCCAATCCTTGTTCTTGTGCTTTTTTAGCGACCGCTTCTGCTACTTTAATAGAAACATCTGCAACATATTTGAACGGAGGTAACACTGGAGCTCCAGGTTTAGTAATATCTGTAATTCCACTTAATGAGTGTGCCGCTGCACCAATCATTTCATCTGTTAAAAGGCTAGCTTCTGATGCTAACACTCCAAGCCCTAACCCTGGATATATAAGGGCATTGTTAGCTTGACCAATAATGTACTCCACACCTTTATATATAACATTATCAGAAGGAATACCTGTTGCTACAAACGCTTTACCATCAGACCAAACAATCAAATCTTCTGCTGATGCTTCTGCTAATTTAGTAGGATTTGATAACGGAAATATACATGGACGCTCAGTATTTTGACACATAGCTTCGACTACCTCCTTAGTAAAAGTATTCGGCTGTGTCGAAGTTCCTACTAGAATAGTTGGTTTAACAGTTTTAACAACTTCTAATAAATCTGTTAATTTATCAGCATTTGGAAAATTAGCACGGTTTTTAGCAAACGGTTTTTGTTCAGGAGTTAAATCATCCATATCATCGAAGAGAAGCCCTTGTTTATCTACCATAAAGAAACGTTCATATGCTTCTTCTTCAGATAACCCTTGACTTACCATCTCACGTAGTACACGTGATACAATTCCTGCACCTGCAGTTCCCCCACCATAACAAAGATATACTTGGTCAACTAATTTTTCACCTGTAATATCCATAGCTCCAAAAATACCTCCTAGAGTTACGATACCTGTCCCTTGAATATCATCATTAAATGTTGGGATATTTTTTCGATATTTTTCCAGTATATTCGCCGCATTCATTCGCCCGAAGTCTTCCCAATGTAAATAAAGTTTAGGGAATAAACGTTCAGCAGTTTGGACGAATTGGTCAATAAACTCATAATATCGCTCTCCTCGTACACGTTCATGACGATTACCTAGATAATTCGGATTATTACGTAATTCCTCACGATTTGTTCCTGCATCAATAACTAACGGAAGAACCATAGAAGGATCAATTCCTGCCGCTCCTGTGTAGACCATAAGTTTACCTACAGAAATATCTACTCCATTAATACCCCAATCTCCAATCCCCAATATACCTTCTGCATCAGTAACTACTATTAGACGTATATCACGGTTATCTGCTGCATTTTTAAGGGTTTCTTCTATATTTTCAGGATGATTAATATCTAGATATCCTGCATATTGTGGCTCAACAAAAAGATCGCTATAACCCTCGATAGTATCTGCAATTGTTGGGTCATACACAATTGGATTGAACTCTTCTAAGTGTTGAGAGAATAAATAATAGAAAAGCGTGCGATTTGTATTAAAAATCTCCATCAAAAATAGACGTTTTTCTAAATCGTTTACTTTTGTTTGCATTTGCGCATAGGTTTGTGCCGCTTGTTCTTCAATAGTTTGAATATAAGGGGGTAATAACCCAATAAGGTCTAGTTCCTTTCGCTCCTCCTGTGTAAAGGCAGTTCCTTTATTAAGGAACGGATCATTTAAAATGCTATGTTTTTTCATTGGAAAATCCTCCATTATCTATTTAAATCAAAATAGTAAGTTAATCCCTACTAACAAACTGAAATATCCTCAGCTACTCTTCCCTACAAAAAATAAATATCCTCTCTCACCTAAAATGTAACATATAAATTATATATAATCAATATGAAAATAGCATGTAATCATGAAACCAACATTTTCTAAAAAAACACATGTAACTATGATATAATATAGGAGTTGAGGCTAGATAAGATAGCCCCTTTACTCAAAATCTACATTAGCTTAAATATTAATTTTAAATTTAATAATAAATTTTTTATTGAATAATATTAATTAATCCCCGCTCAAGAGTAACTTTACCTCTTAAACGGGGAATTTTTTATATATTTCGCCTATAACTAACCTATTTATATTAGCTCTATACTAATCTTTTTCTTCTTGTCACATAATGAATTACCGCGATAACTATCGCCACTAAAGCAACATAGGTTATCTGTCCTATAGTTAGGGGATTAAAATGATTTTTCAAAATAAATATATTGGCAAATATCCCCACCACTGCTGCAAATGTTAAGGCTACTAATAGGACTGCTTTATATTTATTGAACGGTAAACTAACCTTCGTTACCATAAGCAATCCATTTATAAGGGCAAGTAAGAAACAAATAAATTTCACCTGTGCTGAATTATGGATTACAAAATTCGTCAACAGAACACTTAATACCAGCACTCCTCCTCCTATTACAGCATTTGTTAATATATCGCGCATAAAGTGATCGCTGACTTTATCTTTATTCGATTCAAACGTTAGGAAAAACGATGGAATTCCTATTGTTATTGCTGAAATTATCGTAAATTGAATCGGAATAAACGCAAACTCTAATGCAAAAATTACACTTAATATTGAGAAAGTAATCGAGAAAAATGTTTTTGTTAAAAATAGTGAGGCTACTTTTTGAATATTGTTGATAACACGGCGCCCTTCCATAAGAATATCGTAGAACACATCGAAATCATCTGTTAAAAAGACAATATTCGAAACACTTTTAGCCGCGCTAGTTGCTCCATTCATCGCAAAACTAATATCAGCTTTTTTAAGCGCTAGTACGTCATTAACACCATCTCCACTCATAGCTACTGTTTTCTTGTGCTTTTGTAACACTTCTACCATATGTTGTTTTTGTTCTGGTGTTACACGTCCAAAAATATCATTTTCCAAAACTACTCTTTCAAAATCTTCTTCTGATACTTTTGTCATATCAATAGCTCGTGCATCTTCTTTAAACCCAGCCTTTTTGGCAACTCCAAGAACTGCGATATGATTATCTCCACTAATAATCTTGACCGCTACACCTTGTGACTCAAAATACTTAAACGTTTCTTTTGTATTTGCTTTTATCTCATCACTTAGGACAACATGACCAATAAGCTCCATATTGGTTGGTTTATCTATGTTGTCTTTTGTATAAGCTAATGATAAAATCCTAAATCCTTGTTGTTTTAGATTTTCATAGTACTCTGTCATCGGAGTGTCAAAACCTAAAAACTCATACGCTCCAAAAAAGTATGTTCCACCTTCTTCAAGTCTGATATATGAGTATTTATTTTTACTAGAAAATGCTCCTAGCTCTGCCACTTGCCATTTTTTCTCACAGTTTAAATATTTTTTAAGTGCTCTTGATGTTGCATTTTCATCTTCAAAATACGCTAAGTAACTCGAAAGTTTTTCTCCTACTTCGTCATCTATTTCCACTACATTCATATTCCCAGTTGTGATTGTTCCTGTTTTATCAAAACAAAGAACATCTACTCGTGCAAGTGTTTCTACACAATATAACTCTTGAACAAGAACTTTACGACGTGCTAGTTTCATCGCTGCAACAGCCAAAGAAACACTAACAAGAAGAATTAATCCTTCCGGAATCATCCCAACAAGAGCTCCTGCACTATGCAAAACGATGTCCACATAGCTACGACCTAGACTTGCTCCTCGAACATATAATAAAATAGCAACTGGTATTAATAAAACAGAAATAACCTTTAATATTCCATCCATATAATCACGCAATTTTGATGGATATTTTTTGAATGCTTTTGTTCTTTTTGCCAGTTTATTAATATAACTATCATCACCAACAGCAAGAACTTTCACAAGGCAACTACCACTTACTACGTTACTACCACTCATAAGTTTATCGCCTTCTGCCTTGAAAATATTATCACTTTCTCCAGTTAATAAAGATTCATCAACCTCTATACTACCATGTAAGACCTCAGCATCAACAGGCACTTGATCTCCGAGATTAAGGTGTAAGTACTCACCCTCTACTATTTCTTCCGAATCTACTTCGACCGTTTCATTATCTCGATTAACACGATACTTACTACGACCTAACAGACTAAGTTCTGCAAGCGCGTTTTTCGCACGAACTTCTTGATAGATCCCAATAGCCGTGTTTACTGCGATAACGCCTAGAAATAACATATTCTCAAATCTTAACGTCGTAGCGATAAATAGCCCTAAAACCAAGTTCATGGCATTAAAAAAAGTAAAAATATTAGAAGTAATAATCTCTCTAGTTGTTTTATAAGGTTTTATTACACTAATATTCTTTTTTGAAGTTTTTACTTCTTCACTTGTTAAATACTTCATTTCTCCTCCGATATTCAACTTTCTTCCTTTTAATCTTTATAAATCATTTCAAAATTTCTAATCGGTTCTCTAAACGATAACACTATAAAATCTATTATATCATTTTTCCATATACTATTCTAACTCAATAAACTTAAGCAAAGTTAATGTTAAAAATATTTTTGGACTATTGGCTTAAACATAAAAATTCCCGCAGATTTCTCTACGGGAATTTTCTTTTATTGTTCTTCAGAAGGTTTGTCTTCTTGCTTTATTTCTTCAGACGGTATTTCTTCTGATTCTATCTCTTTTGCTTCTACGTCTATAACTTCTACTTCTTCTGTATTTTCAGCTTTTTCTTCTGCTACTTTAGCTTCTTCTTGCGCTAGACGAGCTTGCTCTTCGTAGTATTTTTTATTAACTACTTTATCTAGTTGTTCTGCTTCTTTCTCATCTAAGTCTTTTGGCATTTTTCCAAATTGGTAAAGAGCAACAATTTCTTTTCTATCAATTGTTTCAACTTCGATAAGTGTTTGTGCTACAAGTTCTAGTTGTTCTCTATGAGTTTCGATAATATGAAGAACTTTAGTGTAGCATTCGTTAATAATTTTACGAACTTCAATATCGATTTCTTTTAACATTTCTTCTGAGTAGTTACCAATACTTGAAAGTTGACGTCCACCATATGGATCATGGAATGGAGCTTGCATTGGTCCTACAACTTCACTCATACCATATTCAGTAACCATTGCACGAGCGATTGCTGTTACGCGCTCGAAGTCATTATGAGCTCCTGTTGATACCTCATTAAAGAAGATTTGTTCCGCTGCACGTCCACCAAGTAATCCACAAATCTTGTCGATAAGGTCTGTACGTGTTTGGAAGTATTTCTCTTCTTCTGGAATCATAAGGTTGTATCCACCGGCATCTCCACGTGGAATAATTGTAACTTTTTGGACTTTATCGGCACTATCAAGAACCATACCTACGATAGCGTGTCCTGCTTCATGATAAGCAACTAAACGTTTTTCTTTTGGTGTGTAGATACGACTACGTTTAGCTGGTCCACCAATTACTCTGTCCATAGCTTCATCTAAGTCAGCTTTTTCTATACTATTTTTATTTTCACGAGCGGCAAGAAGTGCAGCTTCATTCAAGATATTAGCAAGATCAGCCCCAGAGAATCCTGGTGTTTTTTCTGCTAATGAGCGAAGTTCAACATCTTTTGCTAATGGTTTGTTTTTAGCGTGAACTTTAAGGATAGCTTCACGACCGCGCACATCTGGTGTAGACACTTTAATTTGTCTGTCGAAACGTCCTGGACGACGAAGTGCATTATCAAGAACGTCAGCTCGGTTAGTCGCTGCGATTACGATAATACCTTTTTCACCATCGAATCCATCCATTTCTACAAGAAGTTGGTTAAGAGTTTGTTCACGTTCATCGTTTCCTCCTCCAACTCCGCTTCCACGTTTACGTCCAACTGCATCAATCTCATCGATGAAAATAATACATGGTGCACTTTTCTCTGCTTCTTTGAATAAGTCACGAACACGGCTTGCCCCAACCCCTACGAACATCTCAACGAAGTCCGAACCTGAAATTGAGAAGAATGGTACTTTTGCTTCACCAGCAACAGCACGAGCTAATAATGTTTTACCTGTTCCCGGAGGTCCCTCTAATAGGACACCTTTAGGAATTTTCGCACCCATTTTTGTAAACTTACGGTGGTCTTTCAAGAATTCAACCATCTCTGCAAGTTCTTGTTTTTCTTCGTCAGCGCCAGCTACATCTTTAAATGTAACTTTAGTATCTCCACCTTCAAGTTTTTTCGCTTTAGATTTTTGGAAGTTCATTACTTTACCTCCACCGCCACCTTGCATTTGTGACATAAAGAAGAAAAGTAATCCCATCATCAGAATAAACGGAATAATATTTCCTAAGAATGATAGAATAGCGCCAGTTTTTTCCGCTGGTTTATATTCTACTACGCTTAGTTTTCCATCTTTAGCTTTTTCATTTATTTGTTTTTGAACCTCATTATCAGAAGCTGGAACTAAGGCTTCAAAGTTCTTGTTGCCATCTGATAAAGTTCCTTTTACATTATAGTTTTCATCTTTTCTTTGTAGACTAATCTCTTTTATTTTGTCATCTTTAATGTTTTGAACAAGTTTAGCGTAGTCTAATTTTTCTGTAGTCCCTGGTAAGTCCTGCTGCCAATAAGCAAACAATCCAATCGCAATAACGATTAAGGCAAGCATACCAAGGAAAGGGTTTTGCCTTTTTTTATTGTTCATAATAGACAATGTCCTCCTATTTTCCTAAAAGTATCTTAATTTTAACATATTTTTATCTAAGTTTAATATATTTTAACTCAAGAAATATTCTAACATAACTCACTTAAAATCAAACTAAAATTTTTGACTTTTTTTGACTTTTAATTTTAATATTCCTAGTCGCTTCTTACTTAAGCTAATTCTTCACTTTTATGAGTAAATTTCTTTTTTCAATACACCTATGTATGGTAGGTTTCTATATTTTTCATCATAATCTAACCCAAATCCAACTAAGAAGGCGTTTGGTGCAACTATACCAACATAATCTGCCTCAACATCAACAATACGAGCTTCAGGTTTATCTACTAGAGATGCACATGTAACCGACGCTACTTTTCGTTCATTCAAATTATTAATAAGCGCTTTAAGAGTTCTTCCAGTATCAACAATATCTTCAATGATGATTACATCTCGTCCTTCAATATCCATACCAATATCTTTCTTAATTTTTACAGTTCCAGTTGAACTAGTTCCACCATGATAACTAGAAACATCAATAAAATCAGTCACTACATGAATATCTATATACTTCATAAGTTCTGCCATAAAAGGTAAAGCTCCCTTTAATGTACAAATAAGAACAGGCTCTTGATCTCTATTTCTATAATCCTCTTCTATTTGTTTCGCAACTCTCTTACTAGCTGCTACAATCTCTTCATAATTAAATAAAACTTCTTCTATGTCTTTTAATAAATTTTCCACTGTTCTATCCTTTCGTTTTTATATAATAATCATATCTTTTGTCTTTATTAATCTTAGTATCTAAACCTATTATTCCAAGCACTTTTTCACCACTACGGACAACTGGGATCTGACTACGAATTTCTTTCGGAATTTTTTCATCAATAAAGAATCTTGAAAGTTTTTTCGTAATATTACCACGTCGAAGCCTGTCTCCTTGGCGTTTTGTTGTAATAAGCAGCGGTAAGTCTTCTTTATTAAAACCTATCTCTGCTTCTTCATTATTAGTTGTTATTAGAAATTCACTCTGACAAAATTTATAAATTTTATCTTTACAAACATCATCTATAATTAATTCCATCTTATCATTATAACATTTTTTTTCAATTTTATGAACATATATGACACTATATTCGCTAACTATTTTTAAATTATTTTTCAAATCATAACTTTTATTACCCAAATTATTGCGCAACTGTTCAACTACTTTAAAAAGTGCGCGTTGTGTTACATCAAAAACACCTAAATCTTCCATCAAAATATCTTTTAATAAAAAATATATTTCTTCAGCGCTTAGACTTAAAACTTCGGCTCTTGACAATACTACTCTTTCTTGATTCTTTTCCAAAATATAATTATCTTTATTGGCTAGCACCCTAGTTTTTAACTCATCGTTAATATTTTTATAATACTGGGCAAAATTAATTAAATTATCAAAACTCGCCGTACTAACATCATTCAACAATGGAATAATATTATGGCGAATATTATTACGCGTATAATCTGTGTCAAAATTACTTTCATCCGTATAATACTTCAAGTTATTTTCCTGAGCATACTGTTCCAAAGTTTCCTTTAAAACATTTAATAGCGGACGATAAATAGTTAAGTTCCCGTATTTCCCGTTGTTATCAATCGTCAAATTATAATCCATACTGCGACCTGTTAATAGGCGCATCAAAATATTTTCAACCTGATCATTTTTATGATGTGCGGTTAAAATCTTAGTAATATTTTCTTTAACCGCCATTTCATTAAATGTTTTGTAGCGTAGTTCTCGTGCAAGCATTTCCTCGGAAATATGTTTATCTCGCGCTAGAAAATTCATCTCTAACTCTTTTTTATAAAATCTTATATCATAGTTACTTACAAATTTTTCTACAAACTCCGCTTCTTCATAAGACTCTTTGCGAAGCCCATGATTTATATGAAAAACGACTAATTCTTTGTAAGTATGACGGTATTTTGTTACTAAAAGATGAAAAAGAACAATCGAATCTACTCCACCAGAAAGAGCTAAGGCAAGTCTATCTTCTTTAGACCATAGAACATCAAAATTCTCAATTAGTTCTACATTACTATTCATCTTAATGCCCTCCCTCTTCTAACAACCTTCGTTCTTTTAAATCCTCAACTAATTTTGAGAATTTTTCACTCGCTTCAGTTGTAGAGGTAATTATATCATCTAATAAGCCATCCGGAACTTTCGGTAGTTCAATAACTTCTTCTTTTTCTTCTGCCAGTTTCGTTAAATTTGATTTTTTCCCACGTCCTACTGAGATTTTCATATTACCTATATATTGTAACTTCTTCAAATCTTTTAGAGTCTTTTGTTTAGGTTCTTCTTGTATATCTTCCTCTTGCTTAGGTTGTTTAGGTTGTTCATTAATTTTCGATTCTTTATCTTTTTTAGCACTATCTTGATTTAACTTTTTAGGTTTCTTTTTGTTGTGTTTAGCTTTTGTAGCTTCTACTGTTTTTGGGGTGCTATCTACTTTTTCTTCTTTTTGCGTTAAAATAACCTTATCTTTTTTGATATTTTTTATCTTTGCATTAACTACAAAGCCTTCTGAAAAAATTTCCGTTAGTTTTTTCTTCTTCCCTACATGCATATTTTCCTTTGGTAAGAACGCTCGTTCTCCACTTTCTAACTGAAAATACAAGCCATTAGCTTCGACCTTAGTTACTTTCGCACTTATTTCTTTTCCGATATTTTTGCTAACTTTATTACCCATTTAATCACCCCTTTACTCTTCGGCTTTTACTCATGACAATATTATAGCATATTAAGGCGATAAACTCCTTATATTTTATTTTCTTCTGGAAAATTAAAAGAATGAGAGGATTTTTCATTAATCCTCTCATTCTTTTATTCATATTCTATTTTATTTTAAAATTTTTCAAAACTATTCCAAACGTGGTTAAGTTATGTAATAACGCTAGTAAATTAGGTGATAGAACATTTACAAGCCCTAAAAATATCAATGAACTATTTATAGTAACTGTACCTTTGACATTACTACTCATTTGAGCACGAAGTTTTTTAGAAACATCAGACAACAATAGTAATGAATCAAGAGAATCTGATTGTAAAACTACATCGCTTATCTGTTTTGATAAATCGGCGCTTTCGTTCATAACAATACTAATGTCACTTTCTGATAATGCTGCTGAATCATTCAGCCCATCACCTATCATTAACACACGACGTCCTTGTTCTTTTTCTTTTCTTATATATTCAAACTTCGTTACAGGTGTCATATTAGTATATACTTCATCAAATGTTATATCTTTTAAGATTTTATTGGTTCTAACGTCGTTATCTCCAGTCAATAAGACAACCTTTTTCCCTTTATTTCTAAGTTCAGCTAGCACGGAGTTTGCTTCATTCCTAAGTGGAATATCTATACAAAATATAGAAATCAATTTCCCTTTGTACCCTAAGAATAACAAATTGTATTGCTCTTGTTTTTCAGCTATAATTCGCTCTTGGTCAACTGTAACTAGAATATTCTCATCTTTTATCAACTGACTACTTCCTATAACAACCTTTTCTCCATCAATATGTGAAACAATACCTCTAGAGGCAATATGGTATAGTTCTGTGTGCATTTCCTCGTGTTCAATACCATCTTCTTCGGCTTTACTAACAACTGCACTAGCGATAGGGTGGTAAATATGTTCTTCTAAACAAGCTCCTATTTTTACAACTTCCTCATATGAATATTCATAAAATGGTAGTACCTCTCGAATATACGGTCTTGATACAGTTATTGTTCCTGTTTTATCAAAAACAAAAGTATCTATGTCTCCATATTTATCAAGCGTTACTGAGTTTTTTACCACTATTTTTTTATCTATTAAATTTTTTATAGTAGTTAGGTAAGCAACAGGTGTAGATAACTTCAAAGCACAAGAATAATCTACTAATAGAAACGAAATTGCTTTAGCGAACGATCTTGTAAAAAGATATGTCAGTCCCATCGCTATAAAGTTGTATTTTACGATACTATCAGCCAATTTTATATACTTATAGTGGTATGTGTCTTCACGACTTTCTGACTCTTTCATCAATTGAATAAGATGATGGATTCGACCATTAACCTGCGGATTTTCTACTTTAAGTTTAATTTCCCCATGAACAACTATAGTATTGGAATAAACTTTATCACCAATTTTTTTGGTTACCGGAAAACTTTCTCCTGTCAATGAACTCTCATCAATACTTGCTCCGCCTCCAGCAACAATACCATCAAATAAAATTTCATTCCCCTCAGAAATCAAAATGATATCATCTTTTTTTACTTCTGAGCTTGGTATTTTTTTATTACCTTCATCTGTAACAAGCCAGACTTCTTTGTCAAACGAAGTCAAACTTTTCTCTAGTTCTTTTACAGATTTCTTCTCCGACCAATTATTTAAAGACTCCCCTAATTCTAAAATAAACATAATCGAACTAGCTGTTTCACGCGCCCCTGTTACTAATGAAATAAAGATAGCTGTTGAATCGAGTGTCTCCATGGTAACTTGTTTTTTCGACAATAATTTTAGCGTGTCTTTAAAGTATCTTGAAGCCTTCCACCATATATGGATAGTCCTTAGTGGAAGAGGTAAACATAATTTAGACATTGCGCGCCAAAATAGTGCATCCGCTATTATCGTATATGGAGTTTCTTCCTTTTTTAAAACCGGATTTTCATAACAATCCCTGATTTTCTCTATATCTATAAGTTCTAAAAATTTCTTTAGACAATCTTTTTGATTAGTTTTGAAAATAACAGCAAAAGTATATTCATCTTGATAAAACTCAATTTTGTTTATATTTTGAATTTTCTTCGCTTGTTTTTTAAAATATGCTTTTACATCTGGTGTTAGGCGGAAATCCGCTCTAATTCTTGCTCTCCCACTCGATAGATGCAATATTTTAAATTCCATGTTATTTTTCCTCTAATTCTAATAAATTACTTTCTTTCTTCTCTTTATCATATAAATCTTTAGCATCTGCAACTACATCGTCAGCATGTTGCTTAATATTAGAAATAGTTCCTTCTACTCCATCTTTTGCTTTATATAATTTTGATAAAACTACTGAATAACCTTTTTTAGCATCTTTGCTTGATAATAATTTAAGCCCTACTGTTCCAAAAGCTACTCCTCCTGCAAAAACCCCTGGTGTTTTTAATGCTGCTTTAGCACCTTTTAATAATTTGATTGACATATTTAAATCCTCCTTTTTTATATTTTGCTATAGCTTAATTATAACACCTTGAATATTATATGTAAATTAATCAACAATCTCATCTTAATACTATAATTTAATAAACCTAAAAGATTATTTATGTTATAATAACTATGTTAAAGCATAATAAAGTAATTATAACGCAAATTTGATTATATCGGTTATTTTTTAAGCCACTAAACAATTAGATTAACAAGTAAGGAGCAACTTATGATTTATATTATCGGACTTGGACCTAATGATAGTTCAAACATTAAAGAAAATATTAAAAACTTATTATTAAACAATACCTCGGCAAAAATTATCGCACGCACAAAAGAACATCCAGCAATTGATTTTTTAGAACAGAACAATATTTTATTTGAAACTTGCGATAAATTTTATACTAAAAATGATAATTTTGAAAATACTTATAACAACATTGCTAGTTATATACTAGAGGTAGCAGAAAAAAATGATGTTATGTATCTTGTTCCGGGTCACCCTATGGTTGCCGAACTTACTACACAACTGCTTATTAAAAACGGTAAAAATGTTAAAGTTATCGGTGGGGAGAGTTTTCTAGATTCGTGTTTCAACGCTGCACAGTTTGATCCTATTGAAGGATTTACCCTTGCTGATGCAACAGCTCCTGAAACACTTAGCTCTGTTAATCCTCATAATCATCTGCTTATTACCCAATGTTACGATGATATAACTGCTGCAACTGTTTCTTGTGAACTTATGGAAATTTATCCATATGACCACATTGTTACAATTATTGAGCAAGCTGGGGCTCTTGATGAGCATATTTACACTTCAACACTACAAGAACTTTCTGCTGAAGTTGGAGAGCAAGTAAACAACCTGCGTGCACTTTATATCCCACCGCTAAAAAATTCACTAAGCTATAATATTAAAGACTACGCTAATGAATATAATGACGAAGATGAGATTACTGAAGATAACCTTATTAACAAACTTGAAAATCTAGTATCAAAATTAAAGAAAAATAGTGACCGTACTGATGACTACACAGTGGATAACGCAAAAACACTCGCTCAAATCATCAATACTTCACTAGATTTTACTATCGCATGTGACACTTACTACGAACTTAGCGATATTGTTAACGAAATGAAAGAGGATAGAGAAAATGGATAAGGTTCTCGCATTTAGTAAGAAAATTTTGAAAGAAGTAATAGATAAAAATTCGATTGTTGCTGATGCAACATGTGGCAATGGTAATGACACCTTATTTTTAGCACAAAGTGCAGCAAAGAAAGTTTACGCTTTTGATATTCAGCAACAAGCGATTGATTCTACATTAAAGCTACTACAAACAAACAACTGCCTTGAAAAATGTGAAGTCATTTTAGATTCACATAGCAACTTTGATAACTATATTAACGGGCCAATTAAAGCTGTTGTCTTTAATCTTGGTTACCTTCCTAATGCAGACCACACGATAACTACCCTTGCGGATACAACTTTATTAGCAATAGATAAATTTCTTGCCAACCTTGAAATTAACGGTCGTATTGTAATTGTTGTTTATTGGGGACATGAAAATGGGGAAATAGAAAAAGAAGCTTTGCTTAACCATTTAACAAAACTTGATCAAAAAGAAGTAGAAGTACTAAGCTATCAGTTTATCAATCAAAAAAATAATGCACCATTTGTCCTTGCTTTAGAAAAGAAAAATAATATATAAAAATCAAATTCCAACTGAAAGGAACTGTAATGCGCGAAATAGAAATAGAATTTAAAAATTTATTAACCGAAGAAGAATATAAAAAGTTATATGCTGCCTTTAACCTAGCGAATAAAGAGCAAATAATCAACAAAAACTTTTATTATGATGATACAAACGAAAGCTTCAAAAAGGCAAATTCTGCCTTACGTATTCGCTATACAAATAACAAAACGGAAATGACTCTAAAAATCAAAGGGGCTACACAAAATATCGAAATCAACGTCCCTCTTGATGAGAGTTTCCCGAAAGAGCCAACTGTTTTACCAACCTTACCTAACGAAATTATGAGCGAGTTGGAAAGACTTAATCTAAAAATAAAAACGCCTATGTTAATTCAAAAAATTGAAACACAGCGTTATGAGGTAAAAACTGAAGAGGGGTTATTGGTACTAGATAAAACAACCTTCCTAAAAGATATAGTTGATTATGAACTTGAATTTGAAGCGACTAGTTTTGAAAAAGGGAAAATAGCTTTTGAAAATCTTTTAACAGAGTTTGATATTACTAATAAACCTGCTAAACCAAAAATAGCTAGAGCAATGGAGTATAATACTAGGTTTATATAGATTATATCAACAATCTGTATAAATTGTTTAATCGACTACTTTTGATATGCTTGTGTAAGAGTGCCATTTGTTAAAAGATGAATTGTTACACCTCTGTAGATATGCTTGTGATTCTTTATTCCACATCTTTAGAAGATGTTCCGTTACTATAGATTCCTAAATCACAAGCATATCATATTTTTTCTCTTCATTTCACCTTCAAAATACTTAGATAGATGTCGATTCATTCCTTGACTACATAAAATCAATTTTTATTCCACTAAATCACACTATTTTCTGCTATCTTGTACCGGCTTATTTACACCTCTATCATTCCGACATAGTGCATACTACTGCAAACCTCCGGTTCCAAATCCGGAAAATCTTTCACTGAAACAGCCCAAATTACATTTCCCTCTAAAATCCCTTTATCCTTACATTTTCTCTGAAATTCGTCTAAATCTGCAATATAGTCTTTTCCTAGCTCACGCACATCGCATAAAGATGGCCTAAAAGAAAACCAAAAATCTTTTTTATCTAATTCTTCTAAGCTCATTTCTCTGCAAAAACCACACCTTAAGCTCTCGCTCGGCTTAGTTCTCTCCCCTTTTTTCCATTGTTCCATTTCATTTTCATAAAGCTCATTATCCCAATATTGTTCAAAATCACTTTCTTCAAATGTCCCAATCCATACATAATAAGCTTTCATACTTTCTCCTTCACCTTAATCCACAGCTTTCCATAAATTATTATTTCCCACAATTTAGGAAGCTAATCAACCAACGAGCAAACAGCCATCTTTTACTCTAAATCTTGCTTAAAAATAAATTTTTCCGGATGATTTCTAATATAGGTATCTTCGAAAATCCCCTCATAGTCATAAACAAAGTTATCCGCTTGTTCTAAAAATTCCTCTAGGTTATCGTCCATACTTTCCAACGCGTTCCAACGTTCCTCATTATCAAAAGGAATACTTCCTCCAAACAAATCGACTACTTTTTGAAAATTATCGGCTAACTCCATCATACCAAATAATCTAAAACCTTTGAGCACATCTTCCCAAACTATTCCTGTTGAATTATCTAAAAATTGGAAATGCCCTCCGTTATTAACCTCTATAAAATACCAGTTTATTGCATTCAGATATCTTTGTTCCAAGGTAAACGGCTCAGCTGATTGTAGATATTTTTCATAAGAGTTATATATATCTATCGTCCAATATATCGGCTCCAAAATATCCCAAATATCTTTAAAATTCTTCACGTCATCTAGTGTAATCTGTTTATATTTTTTATTTTCTTTTAATTTAACTAAATGATTTCTATATTCTTTGTAATGTTTATATGCAAGCGGAAATCTTTCTTCATTGTTTTTGAGTATATTTTTAAATTTATGAAACTCAACAAGTTCCATACACCACTCTATAACCTGATTATCCTTTGATAACTCTATAGATTTCTCCAGCATAGTAAGAGCCTGCAACACCTCATCTTCAACCTTGTAACGATGATTTGATGATAGTTGTGAGTAAGAATATCCATAACGATAATACCAAGCGGCATCACGTTCTTTTTCCGGAATCATATCCATTACCCTCATAGCATCTTCTAACCTATTATCATTATTGTATGTTTTCGCTAGTATTCCTATAAACTCTGCACTTAAGTTTTGAACTCCAACATATTCCAGAAATTCTATAATACTTTCATAATCATTTTCTTTATCTAATATTGTTATAATTTCTAATCTTTGTTTCTCGCTGCACTTTAAAAAATCTTCATTTGTAATATTATATGGACTAATTCGCAAACCTCTTATAAAATCTTCGAAATTATCAGCCAGTTGATAAATACGATAATCATCTTCTTGATCTACAAGTACCACTTTAGGCTCACCATCACACCCACATTCTCTATAATCAAGAAATACCATATGATGTCCTGCTGAAATAGTATCAGCTATAGCAATCCCTATATTTGGATACTTCCATTCATTTAACCAAAGCTCATTTCCTAATTCACCACAAAGTGAGTACAGTTTCGTTTTATCAATACCATAAATACTTTCAATATGAACAACTGTTTCTCTAGTAGAAAAAACTGTAGCAAATGGTATCCCTCCATTATGTTTTTTTATTAATTCTATATAAGACTCCGGCAACTTATACCCTAGCTCATCTTCAATCTCTTTTATTTCTTCATCAGTCGGCTCTTTTCCTACATGAGATTCTAAAGCATATTCACTATCATCCCAAAAAGTTCCCCAATCAAAACCTTCAAATTTCCCCATAATTTTTCTAACTCCTTTTTGTCTTTTTTAACTCTATTAAGCACCTTATAAAATAAGGTATTCTTCCTCAAACTAAAACTTTAAAAATGAAGATAAATTTCTGATTTTGATGCTATATCTTCTGCTTTCTTTAATTAACTCCTCTATCAACTTATCGTTTTTTTTATCTTTTCCAAAAATAATGGCTGTTGTTTTACCTTGTTTATTATCGATGTATAACATATATCTCTTTCCTCCCCCACTTCTTCCACGAAAACAAGAAATTCTAATACATTTTATCTCTCTTAATGGAATAATTCTTTTTCTAATAACAAATGCATTATGAATATAAAGCTTCCCGTCTGCTATATGATAAGGTGCAAAAAAATTTCCTTTACTTTGGCGAACAATATTACATCTACGAAAAATAATAAGCATAAATATTACTAAAAGCGTTATTGTCGCGTGTCTAAAAAGCCTATTCTTCCAAATTTCTTCAAGTCCTATTAAAAAATATTCAATCCATTCTATCATTAAAATCATCTCCTTATTAGATATTTCTTACAATTTAACTAGGAATTTTTTGGATTTCCCCTTAATCACTCATCATGAAATATTAATCATCTTCAAATAACGACTTGCCGGCTTAATACTCCTTACATCTGGCTATAGTATTTAACTTTCTTTTTAACAATATATAATCTAATATTAAAATAAATAATAACAACGGTATTAAATCAAGAATAAAGATAGGTAATACTTCTATAAAAATTAGCAGAACAGTTCCTTTTTTCTCATAAGGTGCACTACCCCAATACCCATTAATAAGTGGTGATATAGCCTCTAAAGTATTATAATACCAACTTGTAAAACTATTTTGATAAGGATTCATCATTACCCACATCGTTAACATAAACATAATAACAAGATATAAAATTCCAAAAACTAACGCTAGTGTTTTTGTTTTTCGAGCAACTTCTACACAAGTCTCATCCACTTCCTCTTGACTCAAGTTTTGAAAAACTTCGTACTTCTCCCATTTTTTATTAAAAACATATTGATTATATTTGTATAAATAATGTTTTTTTATATCACCTTTCATAAAATTATAGTCCCTCTCTGCTACTTAGAAAAAATCAAATTTTACTCACACTACTGCATATTATAATAAATCCTATTTCTTTATTAAAATTATATCATAAATATTGGCTCTAATCACCGACCACACAACAATTATATCTTTTTAGCAAATTTCGTTATCAAAGATTATAGACGATATATCTTTGATATAAAGAAAAAAGTAGCAAATCTAAAAAGACTTACTACCTTGGTAAATTATAAAATTATACTATTTTTTTAAATTATCTCGAACTATAATTATTTTCTTTCTTCTTTTTTAATCTTATAAAATTCTTTAATACATTTAAGTTGCATCTTTTTGTCCTTAGCAACTAACTCGCCATCAATTTGGTAATGTGATTGCGATGTTTCTACCAATAAACTATCCGCCTTTAAAATTCGGACACCCTTTAATTTATCATGTTTATGTAATAACAAGCAGATATAATTATAAACAAATCTAAACCACGACATATCAGCCATTATCATAATATGAAACTGCCCATCTCGTCCTGTAGCTGTATTAGAAAATCTAATTCCACCACCTTCATACGGTTGAATCATTACATTTAACAAACGTAACTTATCTGTCTCTAAAATACTGTCCCCTACTTGAATTTTGGCATAGTATTTTTTCAATTTCAAAATCGTTATAACTCCTTCAACTAAATAAATATAACTTCCGAAATATTTCTTTAGTCTTGTTTTTTCTACACGATTAATGACATCTGCATTAAAACCAATATCGAATCCGGAACAGAATTTCTTACCATTCACATCCCCTGCATCATACGTATTAAAGACGCTCGAATTCATTAGTTTTATTATACAAGAAGGGCTTTTCTCTAGTCGTAACGAACGTGCCAGATCATTTCCTGATCCTTGCGCCAAGTATATAATATCTTCTCCATGATAATTATTAACAACCTCATTTATTGTTCCGTCCCCACCGATTACAATAATCTGTCTGGAAGAAACCTCAGCCATTAATTTTTTCGCATTTTTAGTTTTACTAGTTTTTAAAACTTTATATTCTATTTTTTCTCGATTTAGAATATTCTCAATTTTCTCTAACTCTAATAATGATTTTTTATGTTTTGAATTTACTATTATCTCAATCATCTTCTCAACCTTAATTTAGACAACTGTATAAATATCTACTATTAACAGCTATAAACTCCTTTAACTATTTGCTATATTTATAATACCCTTTACCTAAAACCTACTTCTATAACCCTCAAAAAAAGATAAAAGCCGTCCAAAACTATTTCCAACTTTTATCTAAATAAATACATCAATATAAAATCTAATATAGTAATAAGTCCTTTAAAAGTAATATTTACATACCTAATCCCTATAATAAAATTGATGAATCCCTATTCTTCTTTTAATAACTCATCCAATTCTTCAGAATGTTTTACTTCTTCTACAAGCGGTTCTCCTTCATTGATTACTGTATCAATACTTAACTTCTCATCATTATTAACTATTAGTCGCGCAAAAATTTTTTCCCCAACCTGCTTTATACTTTCATAATCAATTTTATAATCTTTAATTTTTGATTTTGTAGTAAATGCCAACTTATCTTTTTCAAAAATAATTTTTTCATACAATCCGCGTGCATCAGCAGTCTTAACAGTTTGAATTATTTCTTTATATTTTGGATTATTTTTCATATAAATAACCCCGCCAACAGCAGCGATAAAAGTCAAAGCTCCTAGTATTCTTTTTCTCATAAAACAAGCCTCCTTACTCACAATAAAATATCAATTGGAGATTTCCTTCATCCCTTATCCCCATTGCTTTTTGTTAACTTATATAATATACCTTTTTTAAATTTTTTTCAACTATTTTAAGGAGCATTTTTAGAACACTTATTAGTCTCTAAAAACTTTATCCTATTTTTTAGGCACTATTATTTTTTATGTTTTTATTTTTTATACATATCTTTCCGATTACATTGCTTTTTTATATTTATTTTTTCAAAAATATATCATTAATAAATAAATTTATTTTTTATTATTTATTGTATAATCTACGCTATAATTTCTAATAAAACAACAGTAAAACTAGAAATAAAAATCCTTATTTACAAAATTTTTTACTAAAAATATTTTATTTATCAATCTTTGTGTGTTATAATAAAAGTGTAAAAATATTAGGAGGATATTACTTATGAAAAAAACAAATAAAATCACACTTGCATTATCAAGCGTTCTATTAGCGGCATCTCTTGCAGGATGTAGCAGTAGCGGTGATGGAGTTGTGCGTACTTATAAAGACGGAAAAGAAGTAGATGTAGAAAAAGCTGCTATTAAACTTGTAAAAGCGGTGAAAACCGGGGACTACAATCTTATGAGTGTCGACGAACTTAAAAAAGCTATTGACGGAAAAGAGGAAATGGTTCTTGTTGACACTATGCCAGCAAAAAGCTTCGAAAAATCTCATATTCCTTCTGCTGTTAACGCTGTTTTACCTGTAAAAGTAGAAGATGTAAAACCTGAAGAAAAAGCTGCATTCTTAAAAGCTTTAGGCGATAACAAAGATAAAAAAATCGTTGTTTACTGCGGATTTGTAGGTTGCGAACGTAGCCACGTCGGAGCTGTTTTAGCTAAAGAAGCTGGATTTAAAAATGTTTATAGATTCCCGGGCGGAATTGCAGCATGGGTAGATGCTGGAAATAGCGTCGAAAAATAACATTTATATTTAAAATTTGTGGATAATAATGAGGACTTACCTCACAAATAATATTATAGTTTAGGGGCATTCCGTTATTGTCGTTGGGCAACTTAATTTTATTAATCACCTCGACGATTCTCGATTGCATAGCCTCATTTATCCAAAACACAAATTCCGCCTTTAAACCAACAAAACAACAAATTTTGTCGGTTTTCTAAAAAAACAAAGACTAACACCTAATTTAATTTGAACAGTGTGTTAGTCTTCTTTTTTTTTATTATACTTGAAAATATCCTTTTTAAATAACGGAACATTATCAAAATACTCCCCTTTATATAGTGGATGACACTTTAATAACCTTTTTACCGTTAAATACGTCCCCAAGAAAAAACCAAACCTCTTATAACTTTCTACCGCATACATTGAGCAAGTCGGAGAAAATCTGCAACGAGGTTTTGTATAAGGGGAAATATATTTTCTATATAAGTTAATTAAAAATATACAAATCTTAGCCATTATTCTTCCTTTCTTTATTCTTATTGTAACAAAATTATCCCTCCGCATTCAAATAATGTACTTACTTTTTAGAAATTATCTTTTACCAAAAAAATCTATTGTTAATAGCACTTACTTACTAAACTATTATTTTACTGATAACAATTCCCAATAACTATTAAGGTGCAATAATCTTTACACCCCATATTCAGAATGTTATAATCTAAATATAATTATTAAATAAAGGAGATTTTAAAATGAAACATATAAACGAATTAAATAAACTTGTAGCAAATCTTACAGTACTTTATACAAAACTACACAGCTTCCACTGGTATGTAAATGGACGTAGTTTTTATACTCTACATACTGTATTTGAAAATTACTATGATTACACTACAGCAACTTTAGACGAAGCTGCTGAAAGACTATTAGCAATCGGTGGACGCCCAGTTTCTACACTTAAAGGAGCATTAGAACTAGCTACTATCGAAGAAGCAACTGAAAAAGAAACTACTTCAGAAATGGTTGCGGCAGTTTTCCATGACTTCGAATTATTAAAAGCAGATCTTTCTAAACTTATGGAACTTTCTGAAGAAGAAGGTGACCAAGGAACTTCTGATTTTGCTCTAGGAGTTAAAACTCAATTAGAGAAAAATATTTGGATGCTTAAAGCATATCTTGCTGAATAATTAAATTATAAAATTAAAGACTAGACGTTAATAAATAATCTATCCTATCGGAAATGATTTATCTATTAACATCTAGTCTTTTTTACTATTAAAAACTATTTAGCCTTTTGTATTTGCCCCTTGCCTATTTAAGATATTAAGATTTATTGCATCTACATAATATGTAGTTATTTTCCCATCAGCTGTCGTTAAGATAACACTCCACGTAGGTATTAATACTTGGTTTTCTGTTTGAGAAATATAAGTATAATATCCTAACGTTGCTTTCACATTACAGTTTTTGGGAATCAAGTCTTCATGATACAACCTATTAACTGCCTGCATCTGAGCTACCAATGTTTCACTTTTATCTTTCTTTATATTAGTAACACTAGTTAGAGAGAATTTTTTTACATCTCCATTTGAATCAACGTCAAATACTATTCTAGCGTTTTTATTCGCAAAAACTCGAATACCATCGATTTGTTGCTCATAAATTATCTCGTTTCTCTTTGCGCTATAACTAGAAAACGTGTATTCTGAACCAAATTTGAACTTTTCTAATAAAAAGGCATCTAGCTCCGTGCGATAATTCCCTTTAGACACATTTGTTATAGCTGTATCTGCACTAACTTTTAAAACAGATGCCTTATCAGAAGTTTCAACATCATACTTCAGGCCCAAGCTATCTTTTTTAAAATCCTTAAAACTAGCTATTGTAACATTGACATAACCTAAGTTTTCCTTTTTACTCGTACTTTCTTCTACAGTTATGTTGTCATTTTTCATAGCTTTTTCTATAATTTCTTTTTCTTGAACTATCTCTGTTTTATGTTTTTGAATTGTGTAAATGTAAGAACCTAGTAGCACGGTATTTAGAACAATGAACAAATAAATAAATAAACTCTTCATTTTCCCCCAGTTCATAGTTTTCCTCCTCCATCTACTAATTCTTTTATTTTCTTAAAGCTTACATATCGGTTATTATATTTTACATACCAGGTCGGCGTATAACTAAAACTGTTATTCTCTTTATTATAAGTTTTTTCATAACCTAAAACTATATCCGTTACATTTTTTAAATTAGTATTATTATAAAGATAGTTGATAACATATTCCGTTTTTTCTACCTCAAAGAGATTCACTTGTTTAGAAGATAGGTATGTTTTCGTTAATTTTTTCGGAGAAGTAAGCCGATATATGCCGTTACTGTTATCTTCGGATACAATATCCGCATGACCTTCTTTACTAAAAACAATAGACTCCTTATGAGTTTCTTGGAATATAGTAATACCATCAAGAGAGGTCGTTAATTGGTAATTCGTATCACTAGCATAGCCTAACTCTAAGAAATTAACAGTATTATTTATCGCAACTGTTGTACCGACCTCTTTACCTCCTTCATTAGAAGGATTCGTGTAAACTATTCTGTGATTTTGTGATTTTAAGATAGCGTATCCGTCTGTTATCTCATTATCTGAACCAACTCGAACATCATCTTTCTTCACGAAAACATCTTTTGCAAGACGAGTTATATTAACCTCTTCCACACTATACTCATCAATTACCTTTTCTTCATCCGCTTCTTTTAAATAAATAAATTTATTATTCAAACTATATTTAGCATAATCTTTTTTAGTTTCATTGAATTTCTCATTTATTTTGTCATAAACCGCTTCTTTTAACGTCACTTGAAGGTAGTTCTTATCATCTTTTTTATAAAGATACAACATATTTGGTCTATCTTTTAATAGCGCTATAGTATCAAATTCTAAACTAACATTCGAATTTTCTTCTGAGAAAAATAATGCCTTCACAAGCGCTGAATCCAACGCCTCTTGATAAACTATCGAGATTTTTTCTGAAGTATTATTAGTTGTAATATCCTCTATATTCCTGTTACGGACACGGACTTCAGTACTTTCCCCTTTAGATAATTCTACTAATAATTCCTTTAGTGTTTGTTTGTCTTTAACAGCTTCAACACTAGACATTTTAGTAATAGAGTTAGGTACAATAGCTTCTTCTCGCATACCTGGATATGTTTTCACCATAACGTCTGGAATCAAAAATCCAACTAAATTATTTTTATCCCCTTCTTGAACCTTTTGTTGAGTTCTTCTTGTAAATAATTCATAATCCGGCTTGTATGTTATTATCAAATATGACAGCAATAAACTTGAAAACACTAGACATACTAACAAAATAGATTTAAATCGTTCTCTTTTTCTACCTTTCATAAAAGCCCCCCCTACAACCATTCGTCATCTATTCGTTCACAAGGTAAGGTTACAAAAATAATTGTCCCATAACCCTCTCTACTTTGCGCCCAAATACGACCTTTATGTGCCTCGATAATATTTTTAGCAAGAGCAAGCCCAAGACCTGTTCCTCCCATACTTCTCTGACGACTCTTGTCCACACGATAAAATCTATTAAATATTTTATCAATATGTACTAGCGGTATTCCAACACCTTCATCTTTTATCGAGATATTAACTCTGTTATGATTATAGTTTTGTCTCACACGGATCGTTATATTCTTACCATTAGGAGAATATTTTATAGCGTTATTCATTATATTGTCGAACACCTGAGTAAGTTTATCTTGATCACCCTCAACAAAAATAGGTGTTTTTGAAATATATTTTATGAAATTCTTCTCAGGATGAGTCAGCTCAAACCTAGTCGCAATTTGCTCTATAAGTTTATTAATATCTATAAACTCTTTATCATAGTGCTCTTCTTTAATATCCATTTTCCCTAATTGTAGTAATTCGTTAACCATCCTAATCATTCGATTAGTTTCTTTGTGGATGGTATCAATAAACTGCGGGGCTAACTCTTTATCATTTATAACCCCTTCTTCCAAAGCTTCGATGTAACTGTTCATCGTAGTTAAAGGTGTACGCAATTCATGAGATACCGTCGAAACAAACTCACGACGTTCTTTTTCTTGACGCTCTTGATCAGTTACATCATAAAGAACTATAATATATCCTTCTAACTCTGTTGACATCTGAGTTAAATCTTCTTTTTCTTCTTTAACGATTTTTGAAAATTCCGCACGCAACAATAAGCTTTCATCGGTTTTAGAAGTATTAACAAGCAAACTATCTTCCGCCTCAATAATGTCTCCGATATGTTCATATTCCGTTATATTCAAAATTTTCAAAACATCTTTCCCGATGAAAATATCTTCATCGCGCGCACCTATCATATCTTCTGCAGAGGTGTTAATCAAGATTATTCTACCATTATTATCCGTTGTTATGATTCCATCCATCATACTCTCGATAATAGTCGCTAGCTTCCTACGTTCTGTTTCCGTTACCGCTTGTTCTTCTTCTATCCTTTTAGAAATCTTATTAAATACTTTCGCTAAATCTCCTATCTCATCGTTGGTATCTATCCCTACAACCGTGCCATAATTACCCGAAGCCATTTTTTTAACTTGCGAACTCATTTTTTCAATCGAACTCGTAACTGTCTTTGAGGCAACAAAACCTATAATTGTAGTAATCAAAATAGATAGAATTGTTCCTATAATGAAAATTTTTGTTACGCTATTAATATCTTGATAAACACTTTCTATATCCGCCATCAAAGATACTACCCCTATAACCTCATTTCCTTGTTTTATAGGACTGACATAAATCCAAACCCTCTTTCCTAACTCAACGTTGTTTTGGATTTTTTTAGCACTCTCACCTGTTTTTAATACTTGGCTAACTAACGGATCGAATGATCTCTTAGCTAAATATTCATCATTACCATTTTTCGATGATGAGGCAACAATTTTAGAATTACTATCAATAATACTAACAGATAACAGTTTTTGTATATTAAATTCACTAATTAGTTTCGCGACACCACTCTTAGCATTGGCTGAAGCAACATCTCCTTCTATTTTGATACTTTCTCCATCCGTTGATGCACTACCTGCTTGCTTTTCATTATCAGTTTTTTTGCCATCTTTATCTAACTCTTCACGAATATGGTAATTCAGAATTTTTTCTTGTTCAATAATATTTTGTTCAAAGTTATTTATATTAGAAGTTCGCAGTTGTGCTGTAAAAAATAGCCCTATCAGTTGTAGAGCTATTATATTTACAAGAACATAGACAACAACGAACTTAACTCTTATAGACGAAAACCAACGTCTATTAACATTCTTGTAATTAAATAAATTCATTACTCTTCACCTATGAAATATCCTACACCACGACGTGTCATAATATATTCTGGTTGCGAAGAATCAGTTTCAACCTTTTCTCTTAAACGTCTTACCGTAACATCAACTGTACGAACATCTCCGAAATAATCATATCCCCATACCGTTTGCAATAAATTTTCACGAGTTAAAACTTGCCCTGGGTGTTGAGCTAAATAATAAAACAAATCAAATTCACGACGTGTAAGATCGATTTCTTTACCATTTTTCTTAATAACATATGCATCCGGATAAATAACTATATCTTTTATCGCCAGCTCGCTTGTTTTTTCCTCTTCTACATCTTCTTGTTGTTTTGAAACACGACGAAGATTTACTTTAACACGAGCCATAAGCTCTCTTGTAGAAAATGGTTTAGTTACATAATCATCTGCCCCAAATTCTAATCCAAGCACCTTATCAATCTCACTATTTTTTGCAGTTAGCATTATTATAGGTATATTTTTCTTCGCACGAACTTCACGACAAACTTCCATACCATCTTTTTTAGGTAACATCAAATCTAGTAAAATCAAATCAGGATTTTCGCTAAATGCAAGTTCAACCGCACGTTCTCCATCATTCGCTATAATTACATCATAACCCTCTTTTTTCAAATTAAAGTCTAGAATTTTCGCAATCGGCTCCTCATCATCAACTACTAAAATTTTGTATTCAGCCATCCGAGCTCCTCCTTAATTATAAATTATTTCATAGTCTAGTTTTTCTACTTTTTCGCATAGACTCTTCTATATTATATCATTTTTTTTTCTTTTTTTCAGCACCTAACATGTAGAAGATTCGTATAATTAAGTATATTAACAATCTCTTGAAGATTTTTTTTAGTATCTCTCCTTTAATTGCACTATCTTGTTCGCTCCCCTGTAAAATATTTATATTCCTCTATTATAGTTAAGCTAAATCTTTACTTTGAATTTAGTTTTTTCTTCTGTTCAATTCCGTCTACTACACTCTGTATAAAGCAATTAAATGTTACATTATAAGAATTTTTATTTAAACTGTTCAAAACAGTTTCACTCTGTAGCGTTGAGTTAATCTGATCACTCAAAGATGATAGGACATCTTTCGATAATGCACCTAGTAATTTAACATCCTCTAACGAAAATTCTTTATATTCTGTAGCAATATTTTTATGATTAACTTCTCCTTTTTCTAAAAGAGCTATTAACGTTTCCTGATTATCCCCTAAAAATCCCTTTATTCCGTGTATTCCAGCATCTTTTATTATATATACATCCCCTAAATAATAACCTATATCTAGCAATTCTGAAATACGTGTGAAAATATCACTTTCAGAAACAATTCTTTTCACAGAACCTGTGAATTCTAATTTTTTCTTAGCAATTTTCTTAATCTTTCTATTATATCTTGCTATTCTTTCAGCATACAAAACTTCATCCATATCTGCAGTCATAAAGATATCAACACCGCCTTTTAAATATAACGGTGCTGCATTATAGACTATAGTTTCTCTAACATTATATTCTAAAGCAACACGCATGGCGATATTTCCACCCAAAGAATGCCCAGTTAAAATAATATTATCCCCGTATCTCTTTACCATCCTCTTATAAAACCTACAGCACGGCGAATAATGTTCCCCTTGCCCAAGACATACACCAACAACATCGGCATATAAATCTTTTTCACGATCAAAATAATAGTTTGTTCCCGTATACGCTAAAATATAATTACCCAATTTGGTATTTTTAAATAGACTCCCACTACTACCTGTTCCTTCATCGTAAAAACACGTTACAAATTCTAGTTCTGTTGGAAAACCACCAGTTTTTTTCTCTAATTCAATATAATTAGAAATCATCTTCTTAGAAGTTTTCATTTTTGTCAATGTTTCTATGCGATATACAATAAACGATGCATTACTTGTTAAATCAAAATTTTTTGCCATCAACCTTACCTCCATACTATCGTTTTTATCATACTATACTTCCTAAAATCTAGCAATTGTTAGCCTTTGAAGCCCTTAATAAACATAGTTCTACAAAGCAAAAATTACACCTATGAAATAATTTTCTCTCAATATAATTAGTAACATTTCTTGAGAAATTATTTAAAAATCTACTATATATTTCTTTTGTTTTTTGTTATAATAAGTTTACTACAATTCGGAGGTAAATTATGAAAGTATTATTAGCCTATTCAAGCAAAACTAAAAATACAAAAAAGGTTGCAGAGGCTATCTACAACGAGATAAAAAACCTAGTTGATGTAACTTTATTAGATATAAAAAAACAAAGAACAAAACTACAAGAACAATATGATTTGTATATCTTAGGGGCTTGGACAGATAAAACAACAGCTAACAAAAAAATGCAAGATTTCATAGATAATCAAGAAATAAAAAACAAAAAAGCCGCACTTTTTCTAACTTGTGGTGTCCCACGAGAACACTATCACGCAGATGATTCAATAAACAATTATATCGCTTTTATGCAAGAACGCGGTAATGACGTTATTAAAACATTTGTCTGTCAAGGGAAAATAGATCCTAAAGTACTTATCGTCTTCAAAATCTTATCATGGAAAGATCCTAATTTTATTCATAAGGCTGCTCCTGACTTAGTCGATATGGTGAAACAATCAAAAACACATCCTGATCAAAAAGATTTATACGATGCTGGCATTTGCTTTAAAGAGTTAATACAAACTGAACTTTCTTAGTCCAAATTCATAAATTTCCATTTAACAAATATACCACGCTATAAGATAAGTCCCAAAAATAAATTGGGACTTATTTTCCTTATATCATTATTTAGCATAAACTATACAAAAAGCACCTTGAACAAATGTCCAAAGTGCTTTATTTTTATCTAATTATCTTACACGGATAAATACTGGTCCACTTCCAACGTTAACACTGTTAACTACTGTTTGGTTACCGTTCCATCCACCGTGAATCGCTTGTCCATTACCTGCGTAAACAGCGATGTGAGCAAATCCTAAACCACCATTAGCATAGTATACTAAGTCTCCTGGTTGAGCTTGAGATGCTGGAACTACAGTTCCTAAACTCATATATCCTGCTGGCCAATCATGGAAGTTAATTCCTACAGCTTTAAGAGAGTTAGTTACAAGCATTGTACAATCTTGGATTCTTCCTAATTGTGCCATAGCTGCTTGATAAATTGCTGCTCCTTTATTTGAAGATGCTACTTGAGTTGTAGCCGCTGGAGCTGGTGTAGCCGCTGGTTTGGCTGCAGGAGCTGGAGTTGCCGCTGGAGCCGGTGTAGCTGCTGGTTTGGCTGCAGGAGCTGGAGTTGCCGCTGGAGCTGGTGTAGTTGCTGGTTTAACTGGTTGTTCTACTTTCACTACAGTTTGTGCAGATGTAGTTTGAGTTACAGATGCTTTTGCTTCAGTTGTTGCAGTTGTTTGTGTTTTAGCTGCTGCTGCCGCATCTACTTTTAATACTTCACCAACGTAGATTAAGTTTGGATTAGAGATATTGTTTAATTTAACAAGTTCATCTACTGATACACCAAATCTACTAGAAATTTTACCTAAAGTATCTCCTAAAACTACTGAGTAGTATCCTTCTTGTTTTGCTTGAGCTACTTGGTTAACAGTTGTGTTATAAGTTAATTTATCTCCAGGGAAGATTAATGAACTAGTTAAGTTGTTATCGTGCATAAGTTGATCAACAGTTGTACCATTGTTAATAGCGATATCCCAAAGTGTATCACCTTTTTTAACTGTGTAAGTATCAGCATCAGCTACTTGTGCTAAACCAAAAGCTACTGTTGATACGATTGCCGTTGTTGCTACTAATTTGTGTAATTTACCCATCTAAAATAATTTCTCCTTAAAATCTGATTTCGAGCTAAACGCTCTCTAATAATATTTTCTAAATTTCTATTTTTTCTAAATTGTTATTTCAAAACTTTAATTTCTATACGTCTTTAACTCCATTTAAATACCTTTAAATTTCGTTTTAATTTTGACGTAATACCATTATATGATGTAGAAAAAGTTTTTTCAATACTTGTAACAGTTTTGTAACAATAGTGATAAAAACCTGTCACAAAGCTTTACTGTCGTAATTTTTGAGTCATATTTGAGGCATAAAAATTGCACTAATAAGTATTTTAGTATATAGTTATCGTGTAAGTTTTTTAATGAAAAAAATTATTAATATCACTTGCTACTACACCAATAAGGGAGGCTTTATGACAGATTTAAGTACATCAGTTTCACTCGTGAAATTATCCTTTTTATTTTTAGAAGGACTGTTGTCATTTTTATCACCCTGCGTTATCCCGATTTTACCTATCTATATCGGAATACTGGCTGGTAAAAAAGAGCAAAATGAACACGGTGAATTGGTTTTTAATAAACGCAATACCATTACAAATACATTATTCTTTGTCTTAGGTATTTGTTCAACATTTTTCATTTTAGCATTTGCAACAAGCTTTATTAGCATTTTCTTAAACGAAAATATCAAAACTCTACAAATAGTTAGTGGAATACTTATCGTTTTTATGGGATTACTCCAACTTGGAATTTTCAAAATCGGTTTTTTAAAACAAGAGTTTTCCATTAAAGATAAAGTAAAAAGAAAAGGTAACAAAACTACTCCCGTTTTAGCCTTTCTAATGGGCTTTACATTTAGTTTTTCATGGACTCCATGTATTGGTCCTATCCTAGCAAGTGTATTTTTATACGCTTCTAGCCATACGGGAATTATGAGTATAATTTTGGTATTAGTATATTGCTTAGGATTTATCTTACCATTTATTTTCGTAGCATTTTTCGCGTCTACGTTATTGAGAATCTTCAAGAAACATACTAATATTTTAAAATATACACAAATAATTTCAGGAATAATATTAATTACAATTGGTATATTAATACTAAGTGGTTCTTTCGTATCACTTATGAGATATTTTAATTAAAAAGGAGACTAACTTATGAAAAAATTATCACTATTAGGCGCTGCTTTACTTAGTAGCTCACTTCTTTTAACAGCTTGTTCAAAAGAAGAACCTAAAAAAGAAGATACATCAAACTCTTCTCAAGAAAAAAAAGAAGAGAAAACAACAACTCAGGCTTATAACTTTACAGCAATGGATAAAGATGGAAAAGAAGTTAAACTTAGCGACTTTAAAGGTAAAAAAGTTTATATCAATGTTTGGGCTTCTTGGTGTGGTCCATGTCTTCGCGAAATTCCAGAACTTGAAAAAGTTTATCAAAAAGTAAAAGCTAGAGAAGATATTGTCTTTTTATCTATTACTTCTCCTAACGATGAAGTCTTCAAAAATCAAAATCCTAGCGATAAAAGTAAAGATGTTATCCTAGCAAAAGCTAAAGAACTTAACCTTACTTACCCAGTATTATTTGATGTTAACGACCGTTTCTTAATAAATTACGGAATCCGCTCATTCCCATCTCATGTTTTTATCAATAGTGATGGTACTATAGCAAATAGATTCACAGGTGCATTAACTGAAGAAAAACTTATCAAAGAACTAGAAAAAATGAAATAACATTAAACCGTGAATCTAGCTATTTTAGATTCACGGTTTTTATATATTATTAAAATGTCTACCACAATCGATTTACTATTTTTGGAGTTATCCAGTTTTTATTTAACTTCTTCTTAATAACTCTTAATCGCATTATTTATATATTAGTTTACGTAACTCAGGAGAAAAACTAAGAACACCTAAGTTATATTCTTTACTAGATGAATATTTATTTAATATAGTTCCTAAATATAGACTTTCATTTTCATTAATCACTATTTTTACACTAACTCCTCCCATTGGATTCCTATGAGTATAATTATCATCTATTTTGTAACTTTTTATTTTCCCTTCTGGTGTCAAGGCTTTTTCGTCTAGTCCCTTCAACATTTTTTCTATAGCTGCTTTCCCTTCTTCTCCATGCGTTATACTTTTTACTCTATATTTATCGATTTGTATCATTCCAACTATCATCAGCGCTATTATTGCTATTGTGGTTATTATTTTTTTCATTATTTTGACTATTTTCTTTTTTATTTTTATCTATTATACCTTACTTTTATCTTAATAATTTATTTAATCATAAAAAATAAGATACTACCTCCTTTTGATAGCATCTTTATTTTTTTAATATTATTATATTGAATATTTTTCAGTTATTTTTTTCCTATTTTACTATACTCCGTTTAAAATACGCTCAATTTTTTCAAAACAAACTCATCGAAGAAGTGTTCTTGAAGCACTTCATGTTCAAATTTTCGGTAATGAATAATCTCTTTATTCGGTAATAATTCCAATAATTTATCTTGACATTTTTTCGGTGTTCTTACGTTCAGATGTGAGTAACCATAATAAACTTGTGCTTCTACTTCTTTTGCATAATTAAGAATGTCTATTTCACTTAAACAATCTAACATATAGTCTTCTTTTTGCGGGAAATTACGATTATAATCTCGAATAGCTTCGTAAATTCCCACGTCAGCATTTTCTTTAAAAATAGTTTCAAAATCTATATTTTGAGCGTTTGAAATAAATAATCTTTCTATGTCTTTTGTTACTGCAGCTGCAACTAAGCCTACACTAGCTCCTTGTCCTATTCCTAAAACATTAATCTCTAATTCAGGAAATTCTTTTTTTAAAACTGCTACTAAATCTATTGCATCTTGATAAACAAAATTATAATATAATTCATCATTTTGATTGTTTAAAAATGGGAAATAAATTGAAGCTGGTTGTCTGTTTTCACTTTGCCCTACTTGTCCTCGAACATGTAGTGAAGCTACTGCATAATCAAGTATTGCGTACCTCCCCAGGTTAAGATAATCTTTTGGGAAAGCTTTGTAATCTGGTATTTCTATAAACAAACCTCGCGCTTGTCCTTTAGGAACCATTACTTCTGCGTAAATTTTTGAATTATCCACCGCCGTATAGGTTAATTCATAGTAATCCGACCTTGGATGATTATCGGCAATTTTGTTCAAATTATATTCAAATTGTCTATTTTTTTCTAATTTCACTAGTTCTTATCCTCCTCTTAGATTTTCTACAACTTAGCAAAATATGTAAGTTTGCAGACTCGTTCTCTTTGCTAGTCTTCTAATAAAAATCTTGCCGTTTTTGTATTAAAGTCCGGTATATTTTCGTGACCGTATTTTTTATACAAAACCAACTCTTTTTCACAATTCAAATTGTTATACACTGCAAACTGTGTTTCTATCGGACAAATAACATCGATATTGCTAGCTCCAAATAGTACTTTCGACTTTACTCTTGGCGCAAAGTTTTTCGCATCTATATACGCTAATCTATTAAATAGTTTCTCATCATTTTCCCCTGTTGAACTGAACCAGCGTGTATAATAACGGATACTCTCATAGGCGACTAAATCTAAATCAAGATCATAAACTTTTTTCATATCAGATAAAAACGGATAAAGAATTATACATTTTTTTATGTCGTTCAAACCTGCGCACATTGTCGCAAAGCCACCACCTTGTGAGCCACCAGCACAATTTATATTATTAGCATCTATCCCCTCAATATCTTTCACAATACGAATAAGCAAGCACATATCAAGAATGTTTTTAACATAAATCATATTATCCAACTCATCATCAATACCAGCAACAATATGCCCTGCAACAGTGGTTCCAAGAATACCACCTATATCTTGACTTTTTCCACCTTGACCTCGAAAATCCATCGCAAAAACCGCATAACCTAATGAAGCATACGCTGTTTTTTCAAACCAGTTTCGATTACATCCTGGATAACCGTGGAAATATAACAAGGCTGGAACTTCACCATTACTCACAGGTTTTATAAATTTCGCATAAATACACGCTCCATCAAAACTTGTAAAATATAAATCGTAGTACTTTACATTATCGAAGTTTGAAAACTCGACCTCTGTTAGCTCGTAATCCAATGGTACACTATTTATAAATTCTAGCTTTTTATCCCAATAACTGTCAAAATCCAGAGGTTTACTCCAACTTCCTAAATATTCAGTAATATCCATAAAAACTCCTTTCTATTTCGTTCTGCAATTAAATTATAACCGCTTCTTACAAGTATCACAATAATTATTTTCTAATTTATAAAAAACAGCCCTAAATATTTTAGGGCTGCCTTTTATTGTGTAAGTTTGTTATTTAATCAAATTAATTTATTATTTTGCTTCTTTTACGTATTCTTGATCTTTAGTATGAATAGTAAGTCCTGTGATATTTTTTGTAGATTTGAAGAAGAAACTACAAATATATCCGAATACTAATGAACTTAAGAATGAGAATCCAGAGAAGATGAATGGACTTTGTTTTGCATAAGTTGTGTAGTCTTGGATATAGTAACAAACTAATCCTGCTACGATAAGTCCTAATAATGCACCAGCTCCATTTGCACGTTTAGTAAAGATACCTAATGCAAATGTTCCTGCTAGAGGCACCCCTAGTAAACCTGTATATTTAAGGAATAAATCCCAAGTTTCTTTTTGGTTAGTATTTACGAAGTACAATGCTGCGATTGTCCCTAATACCCCTGCTATGATAATAATAACACGAGCTAAAAGAACGTCTTGTTTAGCGTCTTTACTAGTACCGAAGAAACGTTGTTTAATATCAACTGTAATACAAGCCGAAATTGAGTTTAAGCTTGAAGAAATTGTTGATTGAGCTGCCGCTAAAATAGCTGCGATAACTAATCCAGCAACACCTGCTGGTAATGCAGTTAAGATGAAGTAAGGTACTAAAGCTGTTGTGTTAGCTGCTTTTCCTACTACTTCCGCGTTCATGAAATCTGGTAATTTTGTTACAGCATTTGCCCCTTTGTAGAAACTGTATAGAACTGTTCCCATTCCGTAGAAAATTGGAATAGTGATAAATGCTAATAATCCGTTTGTCCAAATTGATTTGTTAGTTTCTTTAATAGACTCTGTAGTACTATAACGTTGAACAACGTCTTGAGAGGCTGTATATTGTTGTAAGTTATTAAAGATTGACCCTATAAAGATAATTGGAATAGTTGACGCTGTAAATGACCAGCTGAATTTTTGCGCTGTAACGATTTTACCGTTAGCAAGAGCATCTGTTGCAACATTTCCAAAACCACCTACTTGGTATACCCCAAGAATAATAACAAGAATAGCTCCTCCAAGTAAAATAATTCCTTGAATAACATCTGTCCAAATAACCCCTTCTATACCTCCCATAAATGAGTAGATAACACAAAGTATACCGATTGCCGCACATACTAAATATGGGTTAACTGTTGACACTGAAGTAATCGCAACTGTTGGTAAATAAACTACAATCGCAATACGCCCAATGTGGAATAATGAAAACAAAATACTTCCGATAACTCGCATACTTGGGTTAAAACGTTCTTCTAAATATTCATACGCTGTTGTTACATCTAATTTTCTAAAGAACGGAACATAGTAATAAATTAATATCGGAATAATCGCGATAATTGCAACGTTCCCTGCTGCATATGTCCAGTCTCCATTAAATGCTTTTTCCGGTGTCGCCATAAATGTAATGGCAGATAGCGTCGTTGCATAAATTGAAAATCCTACCGCCCAAGAAGGAACTTTCCCCCCTGCTTTGAAAAATGCTTCTGTACTTTCCCCTGCTTTTTTAGTAAAGTACATACCTACCCCTAACATAGCCAATAAGTATAATACTAAAACTATACTATTTAACGTACCAAATCCTACTTTATCCATGGTACCTTCCTCCTATTTTTTTAACATATTTACTTCTAGGCTCTTCACCTTATACTTTCCCTTATCCCTATTTACTCCTGCGCTAATAATTAAAGATTGTAATCTTTAACTAATTTTTCTACCTCTGCTACTTTTGCTGGGTCGAATACTTTCATAGGTTGTTTACAGTAACCAGCATCGATACCTTTTACTTTTAAGATTTCTTTTAGAGTTTGGTATAATCCTAGTTCTAAAACTTTTTCAATTACATCGTTAGCTTGATGTTGAAGTTCATAAGCTTCTGCAACTTTACCTTCTTTAGCAAGTTCGAAGATTTTTTTACTTGTTTGTCCATTTACGTTATAAGTAGAACCGATAGCACCATCTACTCCTGTAATAGCCGCTTGAACTAGCATTTCATCAAATCCTGACCAGATAAGTTTATCTGGGAATCTTCTTCTAAATCTTTCAAGTTGATAGAAGTCAGCCGCTGTGTATTTAACACCGATAACTTTTTCATCTTCAAATAATTCAGCAAATTGATCTAAACTAATTTTAACCCCTGTTAAGAAAGGTATGTAGTAAAGAATCATGCTGTTGTCTGTTGCATCGATAATTGTTTTGTAGTAATGTTTGATTTCATTGAATGATAATGGATAGTAGAATGGAGTAACTGCTGATAATGAATCATACCCTAATTCTGTTGCATATTTAGCAAGTTCTACCGCTTCGTTTAAATCTAATGATCCAACTTGAGCGATAAGATTTACTCTATCTCCTACTACTTCTTTTACAAATTTAAAAATTTGTTTCTTTTGAGCAGTGTTTAATAAGAAGTTTTCCCCGCTACTTCCGTTAACATATAATCCATCAACTTTACTAACGTTGATATTGTGCTCGATTACTTGACGTAACCCCTCTTCTTTTACCTCACCATTTTCGTCAAATGGGATAAGCAATGCTGAATACAGCCCTTTTAAATCTTTCATTATAAAAACCTCCGTTATTAGCTTTTTAGCTTTTTATTTAACACATTAAATTTTAATACAATTATATTGTAAAACGTTTACTTTTGTTTGTCAAGGCAAAAATTCTAATTTTTTATTTTTTTAAAACCCTTTGGCACCTTATATTGATAAAGTAGTATCCACTATTACTTCACTTCCATAAATCGCCTTTTAGGTATTTATCTCTCATCGCAATATAGAAGTCAATTATTTAACACATTAAAACACGTTAACTCTTTAACTCTTTAAATACTTTTTAGCTATCAACTCCCCTCTGACGTTAATTAGGCATAATAAAAAGCAATGACAAACATCTCTTTGCCATCACTTTTCTCTATTCTATGATTAAGGGTAATTATCTATCGTAACTTCCTATAAGCAGCATATCTCCATCTAACAGACAATCGCTACATTGAGTTGTTAGAATAAAACTATCTCCTTTTTTAATATCATAAACAATATCTTCTACCTTAATACGTCCTTGACCTTCTAGCACTGTGAATAAATTCCCTGTATCGTTTTTTGTTAACTCTGCCTCTCCTGATACTTCGATTTTATAAACACCAAAGTATCTTTCTTCTGCAAGTTGCGTTACTTTTATATTTCCAACTTCATAAACTTCTTGATCTAGCTCAACTTTTTCAAAAGGAACTGTCGTTACATCTTTTGTTTTTTCTATATGTAGTTCACGTTTGTTGCCGTCTTTATCCGTACGGTCATAATCATAAACTCTATACGTTGTATCAGAATTTTGTTGCACTTCATAAATTAAGTTCCCTGCACCTATTGCATGCAAAGTTCCCGCTGGAATATAGAAGAAATCACCTTTTTTTACCTTTTCTCTAATAAATAAACCATCCCATTTTTCTTCATCAATACCACAAGTGAACTCTTCTTTTGTTTTTGCTGTATGACCATAGATTAATTCTGCATTTTCTTTCGCATCAAGAACATACCAACATTCTGTTTTCCCTAATTCACCATTTTCATTTACACGTGCATAGTCATCTTCTGGGTGAACTTGCACAGATAGGTAATCACTTGCATCTAAAATTTTTACCAACAATGGAAACTTATCGTATTTTTTCTTAGTAAAAAACTCCGGTCTTTTCTCGTAAGCTTCTTTTAATGTTAAACCTTTTAACTCACCATTTTTTATTAAAGAGCTACCATTTTCATGAGCAGCAATTACCCATGCCTCTCCTATATTTCCTTCAGGAATAGCATAGTTGAATTTTTCTAAATTTCTTCCTCCCCAAATTCTTTCAGCAAATACAGGTTCTAAAAATATTATTGTATCCATAACTATCTCCTCATCACAAATATTCTCTATATTTCATCACATTAATATAATACCATAAAAAAACTATACTAGCTATTCTGTCTCTACCCTTATTTACCAAAACACACGACTTCTTATATTTTAACGATTTATTTAGGCTTCTATATCCATGATTTTTCTTTCCTTAATCAAAAACTAAAGAAACTATTTCTATTTTTTTATTTTTATGTTAATATATCAATGAAAACATTTTAAAAATAAACATAATAAAGAGTCTTTGGCTATAAGTCCTTATTTATTAATAATTTATTAATAATTTATTTAGACTCTGAAATTAAGAAAGTAGGTATTATATGTATTTAGGAATAGATATTGGTGGGACAAGTATTAAATTCGCTGTTTTTGATGATAATTACAAAATTATCCATTACGAAACTTGTAAAACACCTGATAATGTAACAGTAAAAATCACTGACGAAATGTTTAGAATCGCTAGCAAAATCCGTGAAAGCTATAACTTCAACGCAGCTGGAATCTCAGCTGCTGGGGTAATCGATAATATACACATGGAAGTTATTCGTGCCGCTCCAACTATTAAAAACTATGTAGGTACGAACTTCAAAAAAGATTTCGGAGACCGCCTAGGAGTAGATGTTTATGTTGATAACGACGTAAACTGCGCGCTTCTTGGTGAGCAATGGTTAGGTGGAGCAAAAGGTCTTGATGAAGTATTTTGTATGGCATTAGGAACAGGTATCGGTGGTGCTTACTACTTAAACAGCTTACCATTCGGTTCTAACTTCGGTGTTGGAGAAATTGGGCAATCTGTATATGATGTTGAAACTGATACAACATATGAACAACGTGCATCTACTATCGCACTTGACCGCAAAATTAAAGCCGAAATGTACGATGGTCTTAGCGTTATCGAATTTTTCAATCTTTGTAAACGTGAAGACACTAACGCCCTAAAAATCCTTGATGAATGGTTATACGAAGTAGCTCGCGGTATCGTTAATCTTCTTTGTATTTTAGATCCGAAATACATCATTATCGGTGGAGCAGTTTCTGCTCAAGGAGATTATCTTCTTAACAAGCTTGAAGCAAAAGTAAGAGAACTACACCCGATAAAAATTAATAAAACTAAATTCTTAGCTGCTTCTCTTGGTAACGATGCAGCTCTATACGGTGCTATAAGCCCATTTGTTAAAAAATAAATTAATTGAAGAAGAAACTTAAATCTTAGATTTAGGTTTCTTTTTATACTTATAACTTCCTCTTTTTCTCATTTCGAATAATCTTTTGTTAAATACACCAACATTTCTTTATATCTCCTCAAAAAATTTTTATTAAAAACTTCTATTTTAACTTTACAAAATTTCCTTTAAATGATATTATAAAATTGAATTAACACATTAAATTTTAGGGGATTTTATTTATATTATTAACTAGGAGGTTTACTTTTGAAAAAATACGAAAAGATTATTAATGACATTATTTTAAAAATACAAACTGGTATGTTTAAAGAGGGAGAACAACTTTATACAGAAAAAGAAATCAAAGAAATTTACAACGTAAGTAGTACGACTGCTGTGCGAGTTCTGAATGAGTTGGAAACTGCAGGATATATTTTTAGAATCCAAGGTAAAGGAAGTTTTGTTAATAAAACATTAGTTAATAAAAAAGTCTACGTGACAGAAAACAACAACTTCCACAAACACTTTAAAGAATCTGTTTCTGAACATTCTGATGTTATAGAAGCGGAAATTATTCAGGATAAAGAGCTTTGTGCGAAATTAAAAATTAAAAATCAAAAATTACTGAAAGTTGTCCGTATCAAATATATCGGAAATGTTAGTTGGGCTCATCAAACTAACTATATTCCACTTAAATATTTACCAGACATCAATATAGCTGATATAGACGGATTCAAAGAATTGGCAACAATGATTAGAAAAAAATATCGTATCGATATTCACCAAGAAAAATCTAAAAAATACATGAAAGTTGTAGTTGATCCACCAAAAGAAGTTGCTGACTTCATCGCAAAAGAAGGGGAGCCTTGTTTCGAGTTCGACAGATATACTTATTTTTCTGACGGAAATATCTTTGAATATGTGAAAATTTATATAAACTATAAATACTACAGCTTAACAATTAAAGATTAAAAGGATACTTGAATTTAGGGATGGCCCTATAACTAAAAATATTTAACCCTATAAATATATGTTTTAGGTAAATTAGCAACAAAAAAGAGAACTATACTTCAAATAGGTATGGTTCTCTTTTTCTATAATTTTATCTATTTTTCCCAAGCGCGTCCTTCAACGTAGCTTGATTTTTTATAATTTTGTTTTATCGGTTTACTCGGCATAACTATTACTAATAAAAAATATAGTAATATTGGACTTCCAAAAGAAAAGATACTCGCAATTAAGAATAACGCTCTTAACAAACTTACACTTATTCCGAATCTCTCACCAAGCCCATTGCACACACCAGCAATCATCGCACCATTATAAACTTTATAGATTTGTTTTTTTTCTAAAAATTCAAGGAAATTATTCCATATTCTATTTAATGACTCTATCATAGCAAACTCCTCCTCACCATAACTTTTACACTTATAATTTTTCATTTATCTACTTTAGTGAACTTATTATATATCCGAAACTTAAAATAAAGTTTATAAATTCAATAACTTGCTTTGCTAGCTTTGACATATTTACTCTCTTCGCTAAAATTATACACCTAAAATAAATGCTAATCAATATTTTTAACACGTTTTCTATTTGAATATCACTATATTTTTGAACTTTTTCGTAACAATGAACATTTATATATCTTTTACTTTTTCTATATAGTATAATAAATTAGATATTAATTGATAGTGAATATCAAATAAGGGCATAGATCCCCTATACGAAATAAGTTTATTCTATGTAATTAAAATTTTAAATACTGGTATTTATAATTTTTAAACTATATTTTGCAATATAAGTCAGCTAAGCTTTACTATATTTGTTTAAACTTTTTCGTTGTTTTATAGATCTAAATATATTTAAAAGGAGATATTATGAAGATTGACGGTAGAGCCATGGCGCTCTTTAATATTAAAAAAGAAGTTTACCTTGTTGCTTTGTGTAAACTTGTTGCTTTTTGGTGTTCTTTATTTTTCATCTACAATTTTGTAGATTTACTTTTCTATTTATTAGATAACCATTCTAAATCTGGTTTTATCTTAACTTTTGCTTTTAGAACAACATTAAGCTTGGTTATTTACTACTTAGCTACTACTGGAGATAACTTCTTTAGTCACAAGATTTCTAAACAAGTTAGAAACACTTTGCGTGAAGAGATTTACAACAAAGTTGAAAAGTTATCACTTAATTATACGGAGGCTGTTAACACAGGTGGCCTTCTTGTTATGAACTCTTCTTCAATAGTTAATATTGAGTTTTATTTCAACAAATTCGTTCCTCAGATGTTCGCGACGTTGTTCATTGTCTTAAGTTCGTTTATTGTTTATGGTAAAATTCATATTCTGCTATTTATCGCAATGTTGGTTCTTTATCCATTAATACCTATATCTATTATGGTTATTATTAAAAAATCAAAAAAAGCCAACAAACAAAACTTCAGTGATTTCCTTAGTTTATCAGAAGTTTTCTATGATAGATTATCTGGTTTCACTACTGCAAAAATTTATGGAAAAGAAGATAACATAGCTGGCAATGTTGATAATCGTAGTGCGCGTTATAGAAAATCAACAATGGCTCTGTTACGCCATCAACTTAATTCGATTAATGTAATGGATGCGATAACTTACGTTTCGATTTTCGTTTTATCTATTATTGCGATTTTTATCGTGAAAGACCAAAAACTTATCGTCTTCGTTATTGTTGCTACTCTTGAATGTTTCAAACCGCTTCGTGCTTTAGGTGGATTGTTCCATATTTCTATGAAGGGAAATGTTGAGTTAGATAATATCTACAAACTTCTTGATTATCCTGAACAAGAAAAAGACAATAATATCACTCTAACATCTGGAAAAAATATCGTTTTAAGCAATGTAAGTTTTTCTTATAACGAAGAGCCGACACTTAAAGATATTAACATGATTTTCAAACCTAGCACAAAAACTGCTCTTGTTGGAGAAAGTGGTAGTGGAAAATCTACTATTATAAAACTAATACTAGGGTTAAATTCTAACTACGCAGGAAGTATTAAATACGATACTTTTGATATAGACACTATTCCGGCGAATAAAATGTCTAAAATAGCTACTCTTATTACTAATGATAGCTATCTTGTTCAAGGTTCAATCCGCTCTCACCTTTCTGTCAATAAACATATTACAGAAGAAGATATGTACAATGCTCTTGAAAAAGTTAATTTAAAAGACTTTGTAATTGAAAATGGTGGTCTTGACTATCAACTTAGCTGTGGTGCTAGCAATCTTTCTGGTGGTCAAAAGCAACGTTTACTTGCTGCAAAAGCTATTTTGAAAGATAGTTATATCTATATATTAGATGAGGCTGTTTCTAACATTGATGATTACAGTAAAAAAATTGTTCTTAATGCATTTGATTCAATTAAAAATGGAAAGATTATCGTTGTTATTTCTCACGATTTAGAAACAATTACTAATTCTGATAATATTTATGTATTGAAAGATCAGCAAATAATCGAAGAAGGTACTCATGAACAGCTTATAGACAAACCTTCTCTATACAAAAAATTATTTAATGATCAACAACAATTAAAAGAGAAGTTTTTAGCTAAGGAGGTAGAGTAATGACATCACTAAAACAATTAAAACAACTTTTAGCGATTGCGAAAGAGTTTAAGCGACCACTTTTACGTGCGACATTGTTCGGAAGTCTAGGACATCTTACTTTAGTAGTATTTACCTACTTTATAGCATTGTTCTTTATAACAAAAATCACAACGGTAGCGGCTATTTTATTTATTTTAATATTTATTCTAGCGATACTGAAAGGTCTGTTTAGTTATACAGAACAACTACTAAATCACTATGTAGCTTTTAAAGTTTTACACGCATTACGTATTAAAGTGTTAGATAAATTCAAGCGTATTTCTATCGACAGCTTTACAAAAAATACATCTGGGGATTACATGACGATGATTACAACCGATATAGAACTATTAGAGGTGTTTTACGCTCATACTATTACACCATTTCTAATCTATATCGCTCAAAGCTTAGTTGTTATCACATTCCTACTATTCTTCAGCGTGAAACTTGGCCTTGTTGCTTTGTTTGTTTATATAATTATCGGGCTAGTTTACCCACTTGCTTTTCGTAATAAAGGACAAGAAGTTGGTGAAGGTTATCGTCGTAAACTAACTGCGGTTAATAACAATTCTTCTGAACAAGCCTATGGTATTTTTGAAGCTCTTCAATATGATAAAATCAAAGAAGAAAAAGCTAATATCCGCATGGAAACAGAAGAATTAACTCATAGTTCTTACATCAAGAATAAGTTCCTAATAGACTTAAATACTTTAAACGTTATTACTTACAATTTTGGAGTGCTTGGTTTTATTTACTTCGCTACAACGCTTGGTAACCCTAATACAACTATCGCCCTTAGTGCAATGTTTATCGTATCATTTATTCCTATCTTGTATATGGGAAATCTTGCTTCTACTCTAAGTCAAACTATGGCGAGTGGAAAGAGATTTTTAGAACTTATGAACACACCAGAAGAACCAGAAAACACTGGACAAATCGTTGATTTTAAAGAGTTAAAAGTAGACAATCTTACTTATAGTTATAATGATTCTAACGTTGTCGAAAATCTAAGTTTTTCTGCAAAACGTGGTGAAATCATCGGTATTAGCGGTCCAAGTGGTTGCGGTAAATCAACGGTTGCTAAACTTATTATGAAGTTCATCTCTGATGAAAATATGCAAGGTAACATCACTATTGATAACATAAATCTACGTGATATCGACAACCGCTTCTTTAGAGAAAATAGTTCTATAATCTTACAAGACAGCTATCTATTCAACACTTCAATTAAGAATAATATCAGCTTCTTTGACAAAGATATTTACAAAGAGCGCTTAGCTGGTTCACTTAAACACACTAACCTTAAAAACTTCGTCGATAGCCTACGCCGTCGTGAAAATGAGATTGTTGGTGAACGTAGTTCTAATATCAGTTCTGGACAAAAACAACGTCTTTCAGTTGCTCGTTCATTCTATAACGAAAGTAAACTTTTAATACTAGATGAGGCAACAGCAAATATTGATATTTTTAGTGAAATCGAAGTCTTAAAAGCGTTAGAAGCAGAAAAAGAAGATAAGATTACTATTATTATCTCACACAACAAATCTACTTTATCAATTTGTGATAAGATAATTAAATTAGGATAAGACAAAAGGTATAGGTTTTTTAGCCTATACCTTTTAGTTATATCTATATTGTCCAACAGTTATATATTTGGCGCTCTATCACATCTAAATCATGTTCTTCTGTTTCGGAGATAACCCCATCAAAGACGATGAATCTCTGAATAAAATATGTAATTAACGCTCCCGCAATAGGTCTCATTATTTCAGGTAATGTCAATTCTTTATTGATTTCTGGATTATTCTGTTTTAAATACTCGAAAAACTCATCCAATCTTCTTTCTTTAAAGACTTCTTCTGCACCTATAATTATCTTTTGTTTTAACTGCTCATTAGTTAATACTTCCGAGAAAATAATCTTTATAATATCTTTATTTTCTTTCATAAATCTAAAACGATCTCTCACTATATAATGAATAATTTCTTTGACAGTTATAGTATTAATATTTTTTACCCTACCTAAAAAATTTGAAAATAATCTTGGTAAAATCGGGGCAATTATTGAAATAAGCAAATCTTCTTTTGTCCGAAAGTATTTGAACACAGTTGCCTGGCTTACTCCTGCAGCTTTCGCTATTTCTAACGTTGAAGTGCCATTGTATCCTTTTTTACCAAATAATATTATTGCTGCTTCTAATGTTTTTTTCTTACCAGGTGGCATATCTCCTTCAGCCATCAAATCCAAGGACGACTTTAATATGTTTTCTACCATTTTCTTCTCCTCTCGACTTCTCCTAACTCTACTTCTTTACACTTTTCTATAACGTTTTAATCCTATTATATTTAACGTAATTAAAACTACAAAAAAGATTGTTAAGGCGATAATATCTCCTTTTATATCTAAAAGATTTTTACCTTCCAAAATGATTTTACTTAAACCATCTCCGCTATAAGTTACAGGTAAAACTTTACTTATGTACACCGCCACTTTCCCCATACTTTCAACAGGGACAATACCCGTAAAGAACATCTGTGGTATAATTACCAACGGTATAAACTGCATAACTTGGAACTCTGATTTTGCCGCTGTTGATAGAAGCATACCTAGTGCCAATGCTCCAAGAGCAAGCAGCATATTAACAATTATCACATAAACTAAACTTCCTGCAACTTCTATTTTTAGCAGGTATATAGCAGACAATGTAATGACAATAGTCTGAATTATCGCAAGAAATCCATAAGAGATAGTGTAACCGAAAATAATCTCACTTCTTTTTACCGGTGTCGCTAATAATCTATCTAATGTTCCACTAGTTCGTTCTTTTAGCAAAGCTATACCAGAAATTAAAAATACAAAGAAAAATGATATATAGCCGATTAATATCGGTGCAATCTTATTGAAGAATGTCGTATCTTCACTTCCATAGTTATAACTTTCGGTTATTTCTGGTTTTTGTTTAGCAAGTGCTAGATTGGGATTAACTTTTTGTATAGTTTCTATAAATCCTTTTATCTCTGCACCGGTTAGACTAGCTTTTAAGACTTGGCGAGCTTGAGTCGTTTTTACAGAATCAGTATTTGCATATGTTACTTCGTACTTGTTGTCTTTATAATATATTACCGTATCAAGCTGTCCATCTTTTAATTTTTTCTCCGCTTCTTCTTTTGTAGTTATCCCTTCCAAACTAACATTATCTACATTTTTCATAACCTTTTCTACTTTTGTCGGTACATCTACCGCTCCAATGCGGACATTTTCTGTTGTATCGGCTGAAAAAACTATATTTAACAGCCACATTATAAGTATCGGAGCAATAAACATCAACGCAAAAGTTCTCTTATCCCTAAGCAACTCTTTAAAAACTTTTTTAGCAATAGCTATCGTTCTCATTTTATTTTACCTCCACTGTTAAAAATACATCTTCAATAGTATTTACATTATTCTTTTCTTTTAGATTTTTTGGAGTATCAAAGGCAATTATTTTCCCACCTAAAAGAAGACCTACCTTATTACAAAGTTCCGCTTCATCCATAACATGCGTCGTTATTAAAATGCCTACCCCATTATCGCGTTGTTTATAAAGCTCTCTCCAAACCTTCCTACGCAAAGCAGGATCTATACCTACGGTTGGCTCATCTAATACTAATAGCTTTGGTTTCCCTAACAGTGCAATCGCTAGAGATAAGCGACGTTTCATCCCACCAGAATAATTTTCTACTTGTTTTTTCAAGTCCGCCGATAAATCCACCACTTCTGCGACATAACTTATTTCTTCTTTTAATTTTTCTCCTTTAAGGTTTTTCATCTGTCCAAAAAACTCTAAGTTTTCATAGCCGGTCAACGCTTCATATAGTGCGTCGCTTTGCGCCATATAACCTATATCTCCTAATATCTTTCGTTCCGGCATTATTTTATCTAAAACGAGCGCTTTTCCCGTATCTGCTTTTTCCATACCTAACATAGTTTTTATCAATGTAGATTTCCCTGATCCGCTCGGCCCTATTAAACCTATTATCTCAGATTTTTTTAGCTGAAAATCTATATTATCCAAAACCTTTTGTTGACCAAAACTTTTGCTTAGCTGAGTTATATCTATAAATCTATCCATATTAATCACCCTTTCTTTATTTATATTTGAACTTATTTTGCGGTGAGTAAACACTCACCTTTGTTTTAAAAAATTTTTGACTTTAGTTTTTTAATAGCTCTAAAATCAAATTATGAAATAACTTCTTACTTATAATTAAATCTCTAGTTGAAACCCGTATTGTAACTATATTTATCTTATACTTTCATTATAGTGAGTAACTGCTCACCTGTCAAGTGGTAAATTAAATTAAAATTATAAGCGCTATTTCTTTAATTAGTCGCCTCCTTAACTGCCCCTCTTCAGTATAATAAAAAAAACAATCCCAAGTATAGTTTTAACTTTAGAGACAAGACTTTTATTAAAGCTTGTCTGGTAGTTAAAATACTTGAGATTGTTTGTTTTCTAATCTTATTTAGTCTCTGTAATATTTACAGTTATTTCACCTTTACTATTACGTCCTAGTGTGTATGAATAACCTTTTTTATTCTCTTTTATTAAACGAGCAATTTCTGCTTCTGCATATTTTTTAGCTTCTTCTGAAGTTTTAAATGTTCCAGATGTTGTTGTAGAAGGTGTTTTATCATCTTTCTTATCGCTTGAATTGTTATTGTTACTATTATTTGCACGTCTATTATTTGATGTAGCGTTGTTATTAGATGATTTATTCGCAGATGAATTAGAGTTATTAGAATTTTGACTTTCACGATATTTTTCTTCATCACTTTTTTCTTTAGATGTAGATGATTTTGAATCTTTACTATCCTTTTTATCTTCTTTATCTTTTGATTTAGATGTCGATGTCGTATTATTGTCTTTTTTCTTACTTGCATTATCTCCGCCTGAGAAATAGCTAATCGCTAAAAATAAAGCACTACACAGAAATATCGCTAGAACAATTCCCCATAATACTTTTAGTAATCTATTATCTTTCATTTTTTATCAATCCTTTGTTTTTTTATATTAATATTATAATACTCTTTTGAAAAATTTTCTACTATTTTTTTCGCTATTTTCCGTATATAATCCTAACACTTCTACATTAAGTTTAATTTAAAACTAACCTATAAAATCTCTTCCTAAAAATTTATTTTTCATGAGAAAATCATCCTATCCCCTTCGATATGTTTAGTGTCAGAGGCCAAAGACAAATAACAAATAAATATATAAAGGAGATTTTTATTATGAAATTACTTAAAAAAACATTACATTTAAACTATTCAGAGCCGAAAGGCGACAAACAAGTTGTTAAAAGTTATTCATTCAATGTTAACGTTGATACTGATGATACTAAACTTAAAGAAGTAGGCGATGAAATCGCGAAATTAGTATCTAAAAACATTGATAATACTACAATTAATACAAAATCACTAATTTAATAGAGGAGAATTATTATGGAAAAAACATTAAATATTTTTTTTACAACTACAAATAAAAAAACTTATCATATTTCTTTAGCTCATCCTAAAGATGATCTAACTAAAGAAGTTATCCAAGGTGTCGCTCAAAAAATTATTGACGCACAATGCTTTAACAGTGATAAACATACTCTTGTTGCTTTCAAAAAAGCAACTTATGTAACTCGTGAAGAAAACGAGATTCTATAATTAAGCAAAAAAGGTGCGATATCTATCGTACCTTTTTTATGCGCACATTATTATTTAGAAAAGTATTAAAGAAAAAATCATAAATTTTAAGGAGGGTTTTTTATGGATATTTTGAATTTTATCAACACCGTAGGTTTCCCTATTTTTGTTGCTGTTTTTTTCTTATTAAAACTAGATAAAACTCTGCAAAATATCGGAAAAAGTGTCAATGATTTGACCGAAATTATCAAAATAAAACTTAACACTAAAGACTAATTTTTACTCTTACACATAGTCAATTTATAGAGTTAGTTCATTCCAATAGATTATTTATTAAGGAGGCTTATTATGGCAACACAACAAACAATGGTTAATTGGGCAAAAGATCAAATTTATAAATGGATAGATATGGATGGAGCTTATGGAGCACAGTGCGTTGACTTAATTATGGCTTATGTCAAAAACTTCGCAAACTTTCGTGTATCAGGTAACGCAATCGACTACTTGACAAACACTCTTCCTAATGGATGGCGTCGATATCGTAAAGGAGAAGCTACTATCGCTCCTGGAGACATTGCAATATGGCACTGGGGCTCATGGGACAAATATGGTCACGTCGGAATCGTTATCGATGTGCGTAGTAATATTATTACTTCTGTTGAGCAAAATGTTGATGGTACTCCAGAGCGTGGTGGTGCAGCAAAAATTATGGCGCGTGACGATACTTATCTTGTCGGTTTTATCCGTCCGCCTTATGACAACGGAGAAAACTGGACAAGAATACCCGAACAAGGAAGATTTATAGTTGAAGTTACAGAAATTAACGTTCGAACAAAACCTAGTATTTTTTCTCAAAAAGTCGACTCTTACACTACTGGAGAAAAAGTTTTTTATGATAGTTATGTTATTAACGAAGGACTAATTTGGATTAGTTATATTTCTTACAAAGGTGAACGCCATTATATTGCTACCGGCGCTTGTAAAAATGGAAAAAGAATAAGCAACTGGGGACGATTTTTACAATAACTCATATAAAATCATGCAAAATAAAAAAGAAAGATACTCTTACCTATCTTTCTTTTTTAATATTTACCCCCTAAAGGTCCCTGACCACCAATTATTAACCCTACATTATGTTGATGAAAGATTATAATTCAATAGAGTCCGCCTTAGCGGCCAAGAATCTTTAGGTAAGGGGATTTGTTAAGGTGTTTTTTATAAAAAAGTTAGTGCTTCTAATTAACTTTTGAAAATACTCAAAATTTTTAAATTTACTGTTTTTCTCTTATCTCTATATTAAGTGTATCAAAGTTTTTATAATAAATCAACAATTATTTGTTAAAATATTTCGTTTATTATATAACTGTCTGTAGTTTTATATTTTGTTCTTTAAACTAAAATTAAAATATTAACAATTATCTTTACTTTATGTATACCTTAACGAAATAAAGTTTCTTTATTTTTCCGCTTTCTTATGTTTTTCTTTTTATGTAAATGATAATAATTTTTTAAAATAAAATAGTATGGTTATTTTTCTTTTTTTATGTTTTATTGATAACTTGTCTCTATTTTTCTCTGTTATAAGTTTTCTGTTGATTTTATTGAAGGTTTGGTTTAAACTTATTTAATATACAAATATTGTCTTTATTATTTTTTAGTTTTTGGTGGATTACTTAATCTACCTTTTATTGTTTTCGAGGTATTTTTATGAATGATATGACCAAAGGTCCTATTTTATCAAAAATTTTATATTTTTCCATTTTCATCTTTATCGGTGGCCTTTTACAAAATCTTTATCTTATTATTGATTCGATTATTCTTGGTCACTATATCGGAGAAAGTGGTATCGCTGTTGTCGGAATAGCCAATCCTATTAATTTTATTGTAATGGGGTTCTTAATAGGTGCGGCTTATGGTTTTGGGGTAATTATGGCAAGAAGTTTCGGTGCTGGAAATTTCAACCAATTTAGAAAATATTTTTTTAACTCTATTGTACTGTCTCTTATTTTAGGGGTTATCTTTACAGTAGTATTATTTTTCGCCAATGAGCATCTTTTAAGCCTTATTAATACCCCTAGCGAACTTTTTGCTGAAGCACACAAATTTTTATTAATTTTGTACTTAGGTTGTGCTTCTACGCTAATTTACAACCTATTTGCAGCTACACTTCGTAGTATAGGTAATAGCCTTACCCCAGTTTTATTTTTACTTCTTTCTGTAGTAATTAACGGGATTATCGTTTTTATTTTTGTTGCCATTCTTAATTTGGGAGTTGTCGGAAGTGCTTTCGGTACTATTATCGCCCAAACAACTTCTGCTCTGTGTTGTTATTTTTATATCCAATATAAATATCCCAACATACGCTTAACAAAAAATGATACTATCCTTGATATTAAAAATATGAAAGAATTGTTAGTGCAAGGCGCTCCTATGGGGATGCAATTTTCTTTTACAGGTATCGGACTTATTATCGTTCAAAAATACCTTAATGGTTTTGGAACAAATTACATCGCGGGGTATAGCGTTGCTATACGTATTCAAAATATCGTAGCGTATATTTTCGTAGCGCTTGGAACAGCAATTTCAACCTTTACTAGCCAAAATATCGGAGCTAAAAAAATGTATCGTATTTCTAAAGCTATTCGCTATATGACTATAACTTCGATTCTAACCGCTATATTCAGTATGGTTGTTATTAGATTAGGATGCATCTACTTTATTTCTATCTTTACCGCCGAACCTAATAATGAATTAACCGAATCTGCCTTGATGTATTTTAATAATGTTACCCTTGCTTACATACCATTAGCTATTCTTATCTTGTTTAGAAATATCTTACAAGGTTATGGTTTCCCTATTACGGCGATGATGGCAGGTATTGTAGAACTTGTTAACCGAGTTATTATCGTTATTCTTTTCACCGATTCACTTGGTTTCCTAGCGATTTGCCTTGCTGATTCTGTTAACTGGGTAATTACAGCAATCTTCTTGCTCGGTGTATACTTTTTCGCAATACGCTATCATAAACAAAAATTCAACGAGTTTTACTAACAAATTTTTTATAAAATACTAGCATAATATGCTGGTATTTTTTTTATCTTCCTTAATCTTTCTAATTATGTTACAATGAAAATAACTTTAATATCAAGGAGAAACGTTATGATTACTAAAGAAATGATTAAAAAAGTTATCGAAAAAGTTAGTGAGGAAAGCAAAAAAGAATGTATTAATATTAAAACTCACATAGATGAAAATCTAACTATCTTCGATAGCAAATTTGGAGGTATTCCTTACCTTCCTAAAGATTTTGAGGTTCCTTGTGATTCATCTTCTAATCATGAGCAGCTTGCTCTACTTGCACAAATAAACTGCACTGAACTACCTGAAAACAATATTTATCCTGAGGTCGGCATTCTTCAATTTTGGATTGGTCGTGATGACCTTATGGGTCTTGAAGACGATTATAAAGTAGTTTACTTTGAAAATATCGATAATACTATTACTAAAGAAGAAGTTCTTACTAAATACAAACCTCTTGACCCAGAAGACTACGACCAATATTCTCCATTTAATCCATCAAACGCTGAATTTGGACTAACTTTTGAAAAAGGCGTTTCTTCTATTACTACTGAAGATTATAGATTTGAAGATATAGTAATAAACGCTATTCACGAATTATATCCAGATGAAGAAGTGTCAAATCTTTATTGTGATTTAGATGATGATGTTTATGAATATTTTTATGATTCATTAAGAGGATTAAGTCACGCTATTGGTGGATATCCAAACTTCACGCAGTACGATCCACGTAGTTACAATTCTGAAGAGGGAGAACAGTCACCTTATGATATAATGCTTCTTCAAGTAGAAACCGACTGGAGTAAGGGTCGTGATGTTGAAATTATGTGGGGAGATTCTGGTGTTGGAAACTTCTTTATCTCAGAAGAAAACTTAAAAAATCTAAACTTTGATGATGTCCTTTATAATTGGGATTGTTGTTAGATAAAAAGAAAAAGTGATGAATTTTTTTCATCACTTTTTTTATACCAATTCTATTTTTTCTCTAAATATATCTGGTTTCCCCGCTATTAAATTATAAATACGAGCCACCTTAATATCTTGTGCAAAGTACATGCTGTTAGAACTGTTTAACACCGAAACTAAAGTTATCTTTTCTTCTTTGTTAATTTCGCGTATTAACCCTGATTTCTCACTTTTTACCGCAAGCACACGAAATACCTTCGTTCCGAAGAGCTCTTCATAATCATCGCGAGTAGTATTTGTTAAAACATGGATTAGTAAGCGTTGGATTTTCTTTTTACTATACCTTTTTGTAATGACTAACTCCACCAATTCTCCATAGTTTTTTGCACTAAGAGCCGCTTCGAAAATTCTATTTTCCAAACCTTCTCTCATATCATAGATGTTTTTTAATCCATCTTTTCCTAAAGAAATAATTTTATACTTTAATAATCCGAAAAAATCTTCTTCCGTTGGTATTTTACTAGCTCTAATATCCTCAAGTAGTTCTTTTGATATATAACTTGTTATCTCTTCTGACATAATATTTTTTCTAATAGCAGTAGCACTAAGGTGTTGTGCCATTTCTAAATTTTCATTATTAAGATTTTGCCCAGTTCTTTTTACCGGCACTAATTGTATATGCGGTGCAAATTCTTTTATCATCTTGTAATAGCTATACGCTAGACTGAAATTGGGGTTATTGTTGGACATTCCATACAACTCGCCGTTGATTTTGGCAAAACTATATCCTTGCTTAAGTAGCTCTCGATATTTTTCAGAAGATATTTCCTGCTGTTTTTTGTATATTTCTTCAAAAACTTCAATATCCATTTCTTCTGTGCCAAAAATCAAATGCGTTATACCAGCCCCATCAAGAATCTCAATACTCTTTCTCGCAAAATCATCACTATAAGCAACACTTCCCAAATAAGGTAAGGCGATAACTAGACTACAACCACTTCTTACCGCTTCCTTGGCACGTGTATAACCGTCTGTAATCGCTACTTCACCTCTTTGGGTAAAATATTCACTCATAACACAAACTATTTCCCCACCAGAGCCGTTTGCAGCTATTAAATTTTGCGCTTGCTCAATTAAATATTTATGTCCGCTGTGAAGAGGATTAAACTCCGCGATTATTCCTATTCTCATCTCTTACCTCCTTTACCTAGATTCTTAAACTAAACTGTCAATCTATAAACAAATATAATAAAGGGATGATCCGCCTGCAACTCCATTTCTCTTAGAAACTTCATCATGGTATCACCCCTTTTAAGTTACTAGTTATCTTTTTTCTTACTTGTATCTTCGAAAATATCCACAGTCCAACCAAGAAGAGTACCATCTTCGGCGGTAACCTTACTGATAGAAAACTGTCTTGGTTTTTTGTCTTCTTTTACCAATCTTTCTATTTCCTTATTACCAAATTCTAGCGCCTCACTTTGAGTTTTAAACACTTTTCCTGTAGTGCCGACTCCTTCATTTTGAGAAACTTTTTTACCGTTATACTCCTTAGTTCCCACATAATTATTTGTTTGATTATTCGCGCCTTGACTACCTACTACATTTCCAGATTCTTGTTTTTCTTGGGTGTTTTGACTATTTTGAGATTTGTATTTTTCCTCATCAGTATTTTTATCTTGTTTTTTATTCGATGTTTGAGCGGAAGATTTTTCCGATTTTTTAGACTCTCCCCCAGCAAAATAACTATATCCTAAAAATACTATGCAAACAACAAATATCGCCAATACAGCTCCCCAAAGTATTTTTAATAATTTATTATTCTTCATAATATAAGACCTCTATAAATTTAAAATTCAAGTATATTATACCACTTATTGAATATTTTAGCAAAATTAGATGACATTCCCTACCACCTAATAATTATCAAAAGCATATCCTCTATCTATACAAAATGTTACAAGAAAAAACTATCAAACAAATTCATAACAATTCATTTTGATAATAATACAAAACAACTATAACACACTATAATTGCAACATTTCATCATAGTGTTCCCTAGCGTAATTAATAAATTCATAAATACTTGCCGATATCCTCTTCATTTCAAACGACCCTAACGCTCCTAAATCATTCATATATATAGTATCATCAGAATATTTTTTTATAAAAAATGCTCTATCACCGTCTTGCCCAATCAAGAAAAAATCCGGTTCCCATTCTTCTATTTGATAGGTAGTGTTTCTTTCTTCCAAATCTATCTTTGAATACAACACAACCCCTGTATTCTCTATCAAAAATTCTCCTTCTTTGTCTATTTGCGATAAAAATTCTCTATATATAGTTGGAAATTCAAAGTTAAACTCCTTATTCATAGTAAACTCCTTAATATATTTTACTTACCTAAAAACCTATACTTCATCTTCACTTAACTCTCTAAAGTTTGAAATATGATATCCAAAATAAACTTTTCCCGACTTTCCTATAAATATTCCATGTTCCTTCATATTAGTTATCTCCCCTAAATATATCAGAGGAAGATCATTGTAAAATGGATACTCTTTTGTTATTTTCCCTTTGACAGTAACTAAAGCTTTTTCCCTCAACTCGTCCATTATATATCCTTCCTTAATTCAATCGTCTACTCGCTATTCTGCTACAACTAAAAAAACGCTAATGTGTCTCAAATTTTTCCCAATCAATAACAGATTCAATAACGGGTATCCAACTATCTATTTCAAATTTTTCTTCAATATATGGATTCGTGTATCCATCCAATATTAATACTCCTTTACATCTAACATGAGCCTTACTATCTATTATCTCAACTACCTCCAGATCATATGAGACCATCGGTTCCCATTCATAAATATAAAATGCATCTTCCCTATCAGCACTTTCTTCAATTGTTGTTACGCTAAATGTTTCTCCAGTTAATTCCTCTACCGAATTTTTGTCTGTATCTATAGAATTAATACAAAGCGAGGGGGCTATTTCTTCACCATTTAAATCTCCAGGCGTAAATCCGATATCGACAGACCACGACATACAATCATCTTCTTTAAAGAACATTAGACAGCTACGTCTACCTTCCCAACTATCCTGAAATAAATATTTTTCTCCAATTTTTAGCATTTCTCTATCCTTTCTTCAATAATAGTTTCCTAAAAACCATTCAAAAACATAACAAAATTTTTTATTTTATTCCATTTCTTTTATCAATTTATACGTCTCCTTAAGACGGAGACCTCGTCGTTCCTTACTCGCTGTTATTTCTTCATATATATCATCCAACGTCTTGGCAGGTGCTAAAGTCCACAAAGTATAGTCTTCTAATATGATCTTCCCAATCTTCTCAAACTTATCGAGCAAAAGTCCTAAATCCTTGTGATTAAACCAACAGTCAGTATCAATAGCATATTGTCTATTGTTCATCTTACAAGCAATCTCACTATTTATAAAATCCGTCATAGTAGGTTTATCTTGTTGAAGCAACCTTGTACACGCCAAATGATATTCTATCTTTCTTGGACTTTGATCTACTACTGAAACAAAAACTACACCATATTGATTTTCAAACTTGACCGCAAGCACATCTCCCACTTTAAAATATGGTTCTTGTTTTATTTTTTTCTTTGGGACTTTAAGCGGCTTAGAATTTACACTTCGCAACTGAACTGCTAACTTATCCAGCACCCTCTGTCTTTGTTTTAACGCCTTACTATCAATCTCTAACCAAAACTCATCAGCACCCTTTTCGATTATCTCCAAAGCTCTATTTTTTATTGCTTCTGGCAAGTGACCTATCTTCCATAAAGAATATGCTACCGCCGTCCAATAGATTTCTGTGTAAAATCCATCTATGCAAAAGTTTTTCTCTTCGTTCAGAATATCTTCGATTATTTTATCGACATTTTCTCCATCTTTATATCTTTCTACTATGGCATTGTAAATATCATACCCATCATCGCTATCTATAATTTTAACTCCATCTATTGCCATAACATTCTCCTTTATCCACTATCGCTATTTTACAACTAACAATACTCTCTTACTTATCTCTGATGCTTCTATCCTTGTCTCCTGTTTGTGTTATGGTAAAATAACTCCGCCTGTTCTTTCGTAAGCAAACCTTCTTTTAAAAGACGGTTTACAAAATTTTCTTCATATCTCTCAAAATCCTCTGCACACCCCACATTTTCAGCAAGAATTAAAAGAGCTTTTTCTACAATTTTTGAGTTTTGTTTTACATTGAGTGCTATCTCTATATATTCACACAATTTGTCCAAAACCTCATAATTTCCCTTATCCGCCTTTGCAAAATCTCCATTCCAATCTATTAAATCAAGCCTTTTTTTGAAATAAAGCAAGTCTCTATCATTCATATTCATCTCTCCCATTCTACTATAGTCATTTGCCGTTACATCTGTTTTCCATCTCGAACTGGAGGTATACTGAAAAAGACATCCCCTATCTTTATTCTTGCATAAAGAATTTCATCTTTATAATGATATCCCTCAAACGGCGGATATTTGTCCAAAGTCTCCAGTATATCACCGGGCAGACATCTAAAATCATAATCTCTTAATGCTCCTGCCCCAATCAATTTCTCCGTCCTATAGGCTTTAATTTCATTTTTATATTTTTTGTAGAATTTGTCCCGCTCCCCTTCATAGAGCGATAAGTCCCCCTCATCCATCTTGTAATATCGGTCATATCCTGCAATCCAGGAAATATAAACACAAAGTAGCTGTGTTTCTATCTCTGGGCAATACCCTATTGTAAAAAAATTCTTTTTATCTATTTTCTGATTTTCTATGGTTATATTCGGTATAAAATGATTCAATATAGAACAGTCCTTTCTCTGCACATTATTCTACTTATCATGTGAAAAACTTTTATGATCGAAACAAATCTTGGCACATTTTGCTGCTTATAGGAACAAACTTTATCACCTTGTATATGATTCCTTTTTATACTGATACTACCCTTGAAAAATCATATCTGTTTGATTCCCAATTTCTTCTAAAAATTCTTTAATTCATCGAATAAGTTCAATAATCGCTCTTTATCGACTTTCAATTCGTCTGGTAGTAAGTCCAACATTTCATCAAGTGCGGTATAAATCTCTTCTCTCTCGACAGTTTCAATAAAGTACTTACGTTTATCCATCTTATTGAATCCTTCGGTATACTCCCTTACCAAAGTTTCAACACTTGTCATAGCGTCTTTATCGGAACCTTCTGCAATCTTTACGATTCCTGCTCTTGTCTTTCTATATAGAGTAGCCGCCTTTTTTGCATTGGCAGGTGTAATATTCTCCTGTCCGTCCCATGAACGAAACGGATTGTCCAAGTTCTGAGCAAGCCATTCAGGTTTTCTCGGCTTTGTAATCCAAAGATGAAGTCCTTCTTCTTTACGCTCTTTATAGAGTTTCTTCGTTACTTTTGCAACATCCTCCGGCAAACTGTTCATCCAAAACATATATAAATTTGGAAGTCTATCAGGAGCTGGAATATCCTCTGCGGTAAAACCGAACAAGTCCATTGTTGTAAAAACTTCCAACTGCTGAAACTCCGGCAACTTATCAAAATGAACAAGATTTCCCGGTTTTCCCCACAATCTTAACTCTGTAAGTTTTGGGTATGCGTTCAAAACTTCCTCAATATCGAGTTCTTCGATTTTGATAACATGTAATTTCCCTAAAGCTTCCAAACCTTTCAACTTAGGAATCACTTTATCATATTGTAACAGCAAGACCTCTTCGTTTCCATTCGCCTGTATGTTGCAATCTTTCCTTACTTCTCCCAATAAAATAAGTTGCTCCAAACCGTTATTTAAGATAAGTTCTTCTACCCCTGTCATATCAATTGAAAGCGTACAAACTGATGTTTTAGAGAAATCCAGTTTTGTTTGGTTATGGTTTTTGAGAACCAGTTCAGAAATAAATGGAGTCGATTGCAAATACTCGTATAAATTTTTGTGCCATTTGTTTAATGTTAGATGAGTCAAACAAGGAAAAACCTTTAATTCCATTGCATCTTCAAAAGGTTTCCACTCATCATTCAAACGGCGCTTGGAAAGGCCACACTCCTCTCCTGCAAAGATGACTTTTTCTTCGCTCTTATCCGCTTCCTTAAATGCATCTCTCTGTTCTTTCGGTATTTCCTGCCATTTCAGCTGTCTGTAGACCTCATAACCGTCTCCCCATGTTGCGTATGAATTTGTACTCTCATCAGTTAAAGGAGTAACATTTCCAACAAAAGTATAGTTTGTCGGTACATTCACATCAACATTCGATAGATGTATCCCTCGGTTCCAGTACATAAAGTCCTTATAAAGTGGTTGTAAAGAAGATAATTCCTCCTCTTTCAGAGGCTCTTCCCCCGACCAATCCAATGAAAGTATGACCGCCTTTGGGTTCTTATCATTTTCTTCTATCTTTGTAATTTGACAAGCTGTATATTTCTTTAGGTATTTATTATAGACGCAGTACACATCTCCCGCCTTCGCTATCATATCAATTCCTCCTTATATTTGATGAAAGTTTTTCTTTTAGAATTTTAAAATCTGCACTTTATTATCAGAAGTCATCTTATCTCGTAGCCAAAAAAATCATTAAAATCTCTATATTTTATAAAGTTCTGGCTTGTTAACTAATAAACCATATTTTAATTTTGGCAACTTAATTATTTCATTATATAAGTTTTTAAGCTCCTTAGTTGGTCTAAGAGTTAAATGTTCTATATTTTCCAGACTCAAAATAGGTGTATAATCTTTACTTTTTAATATCCCTGCTAAAAAATTAAAATATCTTAATTGCTTCATATCATTCAAAAAATCAAAAGAATTTACATGAATGTTTTTAGGCGCAAAGCAATCTCCCTCAATCGACAAACTTTCTAAATTTTTAAGATTTGTAAGAGGACTATAATCATTTATTTTTTGAAAATTTTCTATCGATAACGCGACTAAATTTTTTAATTTAGCAATAGGTTCTATACTCTCAACGCTTGCTCCAGAACCTAAGTGTAAATATTCGAGATTTGTAAGATTTGCAATCTTAGAGATATCTGGATAGACACCCCATTTTATATGTAATTTTTTAAGATTTTTTTGGGTGCAAACAGCATCGAATAACTTTTGAGGCATTCTTGTAGAAAATGTCAATTCCGTAAATGCTGTAGTGTTTTTTTGTAAAAAATCACACCATTCCTGCACAACTCGATTCTTTTCTTTTGCAGTTTTGTACTCCGGCGTAAAACTATCTCCTAATTGAGTACAGTTTATTGTCAATGCTTTTTCTCCGGTGTACTCCGATACTTCAACAATACATTTGTTCTCCGGTTCATCACGATGAAAGTAATCAAAACCGTATTTTATTTGCTTTTCATTTAGAATCGCCATATATATCACTTCTCCTTCCATCTCCTACTCCAACTATTTATCTACTTCAGTTCAACCGAACTGATTATCCTATTTTGATTATCATGAAGTTGCTTGTACTAATACTTATGAAAGCTATTCGCAACCTACTCTCTATCAACAACACTCTTCAGCGATATGTATCATAGTAGTTTCATACTGTATGGATCGTTTGTGTCAAATTTCGGTCATACTCACTTCTTCAAAATATTCTTCCAGATGACCATATACTTCCATATCTTCATCTGAACTGTCTCGCAAGACTGCATACTGATGTCCCTTCTCCTCATTGACAAAAACAAAATTATATTCACCGTAATAAGCCTGATATCCTTTGTCAGCTAATATCAAAATTTCCCCTTTTTTGAAGTTGAATATCTCTTTTTTAACACGGTAAGTTTTTCTGACTTCCATTTTCATCCTATCCCTTCTCCTTCAAAAATGCACTGTCATTACTGCCATCAACCTGCAAATGTGTTTTTTTTGTGTCAACCCATATCTTCTCTTGCAACAAACTTAACTGCAACAGACTTTACATCATACTCATCTTATGTTCCGAAATCAGAGGATTTCTATTCACGCTTTCTGAAATGACAACATTCTTATTTCGGATTTCTTTTCCCATCATTCAGATGATTTGTGGTGACGGAGTACCTCGTCTATCATTTTCTCAATTTCATCATGATACTGCCGTTTGAACAGTAATGTTTCTTTTACCGGTATTTCATTTTTTTCATCCTGTATCAACTGTTCCAAAACAAGTCCAATATCTTCCCTCGCATTGCCGCTCTTTCGTATTTTATAGCAAAGGCAATCAACCGCCCAATAAAACTTTGTTTTTTCTATATGATAGATTTCAATCGGTTTATAACATCTGATGACATGAGAAAATCGAGTTCTCACATCTTCTGTACAATACAAATGATTGTGAATCAAATACAACTCCTGTTTTCCATATAATTTTTCTGCTGTTGCGCTTATCTTTTTTGCAATCAAAGGTCTGACAACAATCAAAATCAGCAATGCAACCATACCCAACAATACCAATAGGATGATATGATCTGTTGCGAACCATAATGTAGGTCCGATAACTACCGACATTGTGATAACCGCTCCAAACACAGGAATTACATCTTTTAACAAAAATATCATAACATCAATCGTAATCCTTTTCCTCCAATGATATCCGGTAATCTTATCGTTGTTTCGATTCACTTTACTCCCCTCCTCATATATTATTATTTCACTTTTTTGAATACCTCTCCACAATAACAAACCCATTCGACTTGTATCTTTATCCAATCAATTTACAATAAAATGATTCTATCTTTCCTCAGCTCTTTTTGACACAAAACTTTTTGAAGTAACAACTACCGTTTTTTTCTTAACAAGACTCAATATGAAAACTCCTATGGAACTCCCATATAAGCATCCGCTTATAAAATCATGGAGAACCAACACTTGATTCAGAACGATTGCTAACACCAACAAAATCATTCCAAACAAAACATACTGATTTGTTTTTATCATCATTTTTTCCCTTCAAACAAATTGACTTACATTTCTTCAGCAGAAGCTATCCGATTCAAAATCATTCTTGCCAATGCCTTTGCTTGAACAAAACTTTCTTTACTGAGAACCATCAATACATAGCTGTCGCTACCGACATCCATTGCAGCTAGAATATAGTCTTCCCAACAAGAGTTAAGCACTTTGCTCCATCTTGGGACATCTTCATCTTCATCCAGAATATCCTCATTGATTTCAAGTTTCAAATCTACACCCAATTTTGTAACCACAGAAACAAAAATATCCTTCCTCGCCTTCCAATCCAACTCGATTGCTCTTTCAGTATTTAACAATTCTTCATAAAGTTCTTCCCATGCACTCCCTATATCTTCCATAGTCTCCGGTTTTACCCTGCTCAAAAATTTCTTAGAAACCTCAAGATTTTCTATCAGTAACTCTGATAATTTGGCAAATGTATCTTTCACCATCTCATTATCATTTTCCAATACTTCCGTATAGGTTGATTCTTCCGGAAGAATTGATTTTTTCACAAATAACCTCATCATTTTAACTGCATCACTATAGCTTAAATCAGAGATAACATATTGTTTCCCGTTTATTTGCAGATAGATGTTTACCAGCTCCTCACTTTGACCAACAACAGCCTTCATAGATGTACATCCTTTTACTGCATATGGTGGTGTTACCTCTACATACATCATATATCCGTCCTGCATCGCTTTTAGCGAATTGTCAATTCCAATAAGATGAAATCCGTTAGAATTCGTCAAAAAACTTTTCATATGCCATTCTTCATATGTATTAAAGATTGTTTTCTGAATCCAATTATAGATACTCATAATTTCCCTCCAAAACTCAATTTTTCTCTCTAAATATTTATCAATAGTATACCCTAAATGATTATTCCTCATACACTCCCAATAAATCCATCAAAATCGCATCCGCCTCTTCTCTTGATAAATCATATTTTTTCATTACCACTTTAATATTCTCGTGAATTACAGCTGAATTTTCAGGACTTTGGTTTTTATAATCTTCGATGGTACTTATATTGTATTCATATAATATTCCGTCTATCTCCTGTCTTGCTATAACATTAAATGTATCTTTTACAAAATCTCCGTTTTCACCCCTATAATAAGCTGTCCCAATCGGAGAGTTAAGAAACGGGATAATATCATCATCATTGTTCGCAACTACATTTAAGGTATATAGTCCTGAATGACTTGGTTCACTCATATACTCCTCATCTTCATCACCTGCAGTAAATCTCCAACCGCTATCTCCTACAAAATCAGGATTTTCACGATACATATAGCCAACCTTTTCTCCATCTACCATAATTCTGTCTGTGGCAATACAACCTTCTCCTTCATCCCAATGAAAAAGCTCTTTTATATCTTCTTTTTTTATATTCCAATTTTTTTCCATGGTTTTCCTCCTAAAATTCATATTAATACTTTTCTTAACAAATTGTTATCCTTAAACGATGATTCATTTGGCAAATGTAACTCCACATTCATTTAAAGTTCAGCAAAGGACTGTTTTAGTTCGGACAATTCCTTTAATTTTCTCTCCAACACCACCGGATTCATTCCATTTTTGACTGCAATTTCATAATACTTATCAAATTCAGGATGATTATTTTGTTTCACAACCGCTAAAAGTTCTGCGAAATATCCCCAAACATTATTATAGCTCCTTGCAGAAGTATAATCTTCTCTTTTCGGCATCCATTGTAGCTTTACAAAATATTTATAAAGTATCTTACTCCATGTTTCTATATCGTCGTCATAACAAAAAAACTTGGCTTCAAACAAACTGCCGAAACGCTTATCCCAAAATTTTACATTATCAGGCAAGTACCATGTATTACGAGTATCACGACATATCAATTCTATTGCTATTTTTTCAAGTATTACAGCCGGTTCTCCACCTACACAGTCATAACTTCCAGCAACCATGCTTTGTGCTCCTTCTTCTTTTAATTCTTCATAGGCTGCCTCACTATCAAGCAAGACCAAAGCAATTTTTGCACGGTGGCCAAATGCTTTTCCTGCACTCAATATCTTATATTTCTCAATCTCGTTCATAGTTCCTCCAAAATTTCTGTTTTTCCTTATATTTAGCAATCTTTTTTCAACAATTCCTATCCAAGTTTTCTGAGATGGATTTGCTCTTATTTCCCTTGCATTTCCTTTTTATTGAAGAAAATTATTTTCTTGATTTGTAGAACTCCTTATACTTTGGATTGTCATACTGAAAATATCGGTAACCTACACCTTTTTGTTTTAGCAGATTTTCCCATAATTCAAATGCTTCATCTAAGTTTCCAAGTTCAAATTCATACTTCGCCTTCATGTGTTCCAGCTCAGAATCAAATAAGTGCAACTCGTCATTGTTTTCTATCATTCTATCCAACCAAGATTTTGCCTTTACCATATTGCTGTTTTCTATTGCATATTTAAAAAAGCTTTTTGCATAATTATATCCTTGATTCCATTTTGCTCCCGACTCCGGAAAAGCTTGCCAACCTCGTTCTGCAAGAGCAAATCCTTCCTCAATCTTGTTTTCTCCCATTTTGGTTACAGCATCCTTACCATAAGCAATAACCTCTGCATATCTTTCATTATCCAGCAACATCTTGCATTCCTCCTCAAATTATATTATTATTTTCCCTTTCTATTCCGATAAGTACATACTTTTCTATCTTAAGTAAATGCGAAACGGAAATCAAACCGCGAAATAAAATAGACTCTTCCAGCAAACTGATTTTAATAGCATGATGTTACTACACAAAAAACCGGTCTTTTGATGTGAATTTAACTCATTTTACCACAGTTTATCGTTAATTGAACAATATCGCAAACCTTAATATTGTTATCCTATTTTGCACAACGCAACTTCTTTTAACCCTCTGTCATAAAGAGAGGTAATACAACTATCTCTGCTGATGTTTTGTACCGTATGTTTGCTCATTCCTCGCGGCAACCCGATATCAAAATATTCCCTTGCAGTAAGTGAAAAAAGTTTTTGTTTCCCCTTCCAATCATCTGTCTTAAACAGAGGTGTCATGATGACATAGTCGGAGTCGGTGAACTTTCCGTTCACACCGCCTTTTTTGCTGTCTTGTTTCAAACAATCCGATTCCAAAAGCTTTTCTACCACCGTTCCGTCTGTAGAAATCTTTGCAAGTGCATAGTAATCCATACCCCATTTATTAACTGATGTTGTACTTTCTCCCGAAGTGAAAACATAGATGTCTTTGTCGATTATTTTCAGACTGTCAATTTTCGGTGTTTCATCGGTTCGGTCATCATGATGGGTCAATCCTTTTTTATCAATGCTTGAAAAAAAGTTCCATTCGGCGTGTTTTTTTTGAGCATCAAATTCCAAAAGAGCAAAATATCTTGCATCTCCGTAATACACATTATGCTCAAAGCAAACCGGAACCATCGAACTGTCTGATACCACCTGAAAATATCTCTGTTGTGCTTTTTCGGGAACGATACTGTTCACATCCGAAGTCTCATTCTTAATCGGTATGATTTCCGGTGATGAAAAATCACCGGTATAGTATTGAATTTCCTGTCCTTTTTTTATGATTCCAAAGCCTTCTCCAAAACGGAACAGTACGGGATAGTTTCTTCTATCATCAGAACAGTCACAAACCTCTACTTCTTTCAGCCCGGAAGAAGATAATACAAGGACACAATATTTGTCGCTATCATCTGTTTCATTTGTCAAAATCAATACCCTTCCGTCAGAAAGCACGGCTGAACTGTGCACAAAGCTGTACTTTTGCGGTATTTCCCATTTTTGTAAAAGACTCAACTTTAATTTCTCCATTACTTCTCCTCCAAACCGCTTAACTCTTCTGCAAATTTTTCTACATCCATTGTAAAGTTACCACCATCCTTGATGAGATGAATTTCAGGCAAGGCTTTTTGTAAAATACAATTCCCCTCCTGTAATGTTTCGGGATATTCATAAAACTGCATACCTTTAGGAAAATTATTGTTCTGTTGCCATTCTTCAAACTCTTTCAGAAAACACTTATGAGCCGGCATTTCTACTTTCTCGAACAGACTTTCATCCAAACATCTTACCAAGCGATACAAACCATGCATCTCTACAACAAAACATTTGTCAATTTTTTTGACGGGATAGCCTTGTTTTTGGTATGCTTCACAAAGTTTTTGTGAGCATTCCGTAATTCCGTCCACCTCTTTTTTCGCAAGAGAAACAAAAAACCAAACATAATACTCTGCGATTCCGGTAAGTTTTTTCTTCATCAAGAAAGATTCGGCTTTTCCCATCGCCTCTTGCAATTTACTATCATCTTTGTAATAGATTGCATGGAGCAGATTGATGACATTTTCTGTATAAAAAGTACCTTTGAGTAACGGTGATGTATGCGGAACAAAAGATGAAATGACATCAAAATCATTACAGGCACAACAAGTAAATATTCCTTTTAGGATATTTCCGGTATAAGCCATTCCGCTATGTACAATACTCCCCTTCAACAAATCAGTTCTGCCACTTTGCCAAATGGCATTGTTCAAACTCTCAAAACTTCCTTCACAGAAAGCGGAATAGTAACCGAAATATTGAATTTTATCAAGAAGAAGGTCTACATATACTTTAGTTTTCAACACCGTGTCAGTAGACTCATTATATTTTTTCAAGTGTTCTTCAAAAATTTCTTGATTCAGCTTTTCAAAGTCTTGCAAACTTTCCGGATGGGAATAGGTTCCCCATTCTTGATAATACTCTTCTCTCATCTTTTGGTATAATTTTAAATACTCTTTCATCAAACAAACTCCTTTCTCTGAACGATTTTCTATCGTCTCATGATAGATTCCGTCAATTGTGATGATAAAAAAGAGAATACAATATTATGATATGAAAAAAATTTTCTTACTCTATCTTTTGTTCTATCTCTTATCTGTGATTCGTATGATTTATTCACTTGATATATTATATCATTTTTTAATTTATTTTTATATCTTTCTTCCGTTTCAGTCTGCTCTTACGTTTATCACAATCTTCCCATACTATCGTTTCCGGTTTGTTGCGTTGAGTCTTCCCAACAAAAAAACAGCAAACCGCCTAATGATGTGTAACCATGGAATACACATGATATATCTGATTTACTGCTTATTTGAATCAAAAACAATTCACATATTATTCAATTAAAGAGAATGTCTCCATCATATCTAACAATAGATTCGCCTTATCGATTTCATCATTCAATAGGTCGTCACACTCCGCTTCAAGCTCCTCCTGTCTTTGAGCAATCCATTCCAAATGTTCTTTTGATGAAGCATAGTCTTGATTTACAAAATAATATTCTCCCAAAAAACAATGTGCTTGTGATACCGAAATCATATCGTTTCCGATTTTGATGGCTTTTATCATACTGTCAACCGCTTTCTCTATCTCACCTTTTGAAATTTGTAAGGAAGCTTTTGTAATATATAGTTCGGCATTCATTTGATATCTCCTGTAACTGTGTTTCTTATAAATTATTATCCAGAATTATATTCCTATCTATCTGATGATTTATCCGTTATCTGTCTACCCCTCCACATTTTTTGCAACGTGTCTAGCTTTACACAAAATAAATATCCGAGTAAATAGTCCGATATCACACCCAAATCAAAAGAGAATTTCCTATTTATTACTCTCAGAAATATCGCTGTATTTTTGATAAACCGTGCATTTTCAAAATATTCTTCTAAAATCCCCCCTATCCTAGCGCCATGTAGTTTTATGTATTTTTAATATTTTAATTAAACTGAAGGTGTCACTATTCTTTATAAGGTTACTTACTCAACTTCTTCAAAATATGCTTCCAACTGATGATATATCTGCATATCTTTGTCCGAGCTATCACATAAAACCGCAAACTCCTTCCGCTTCTCCGCATTGATAAAAACAAAATTATGTTCACCAAAATAAATCTGATACCCTATATCTACTAATGACCAAAGTTCTCCCTTTTTAAAACTAAAAATATCTTTTTTTACAAGATAAGTTTTCCCTACTTCCATTTTCACAATAGCCCTTCCCCTTAAAATACTAAACTATCTTTTACACATTTAAAATAAATAACTTCAATATGAGCTAATATTCTCCTAGCTAAGCATTAATTTATCTATCTTATTTTCTTATAATTATATCATTTTTATTATAATTTGTCAGTTACGCCCAAAATGAGTTTAGTCCCGCAACTACAAATTTTCTTTATTTTTTATGGGAAAATATTCTTTATTTGACCTTAGTCCTATATCTATAAAGAAAAAAACAGTAAACCTTTTTGATTTACTGTTTTTAGACAAATTATTAATTTTCTCTTAAGCACATAATATATTCATTGATTTTGCTGTTCAACTTATCTTTGTTTTTTTCTAAATCCGGGTAAAAACCAGTTACTCCATATCCAATCATATTATACAACGCTAAGAGACGATACTTATTTCCTTTTTTTATATCATCTTTATCTGAATCTTGTTCTATATTTTTAATCATACACGCAGATTCAAAACTTACTCTGCTCATAATTTTTTGAGAAAATTTCCAAGCAGACTCTTCTGTCTCATCTTTATTTTTAGGTGTTGATCTGACCTTTTTTATTTGTGATATCCTAAAATTTTTATCATCCATTCTTCCATATTCGTCATAGATATGTGCTTCTAATCCCCAAATAAAAAGAATAAAATCCCAGATATTATAGTTAATTGTTATCGGTATATCAATATTGGTGTATTCACATACTTTTAATGCGTTCTCCTTATCGTTGAAAACATATAACCAATACGCAAGTTCACACAGAGTGGCCATATCGGCATTTTTTGTAAATGAACAGCCTCTATTTAGTTTTTTACAAAGTCTCATAATTTCCTTTTCATCATGTTCCATCATAATATCTTCAAATAACATATATTATCTCCTCTACTTCTAATTTATTTCACTAAATACTTATAATATTATATTATTTTTTATTTGTTTTTCATCTCTTCACCTATCTTCGCCCTCTACTGCCATAAATATAATATTTAGCAACATTATTTTCATAGATTTCTAATTTCACTCCATTTATGAAAAGATAATATCCCATAAAACAAATAAGAATTGAAACGTAAATCAAAATTATTACAATAATAGCATTATCTATTATCAATTCCATTTATTATACAATTTAACATCCGAATAGTTTACAAAGTAGGCTTGCACTATTTTTGGGTTGCTTTTATAGTTCTGACTTTTATCTCCTATCCTATTTTAGTTTGATTTTTTGAATGATTATATTTAAATTAAACAAACTAGGAGATACTATAACTTTAGAACAGCAATAAGTTCTTCTCCATCTTTTTCTCCTGTTTCTACAAAACCAAACGAGCTATATAGTTGACGTGCAATATCATTTTCAGCTTCATAAGATAACCAACAATATTCTCCTATTCCGCAAGGAAAAGTATTTATGAAATCCAAAGCAAGTCTAATCGCTTCTTTCCCTAGCCCTTTTCCCTGATAATTCTTATCTATCATAAGTCTCCACAGGTTATAGTTTCCTTTGGCTATCTTAGGGGCATCATACCAGTAATCATCGGCATCATATCCTATCATCAAAAATCCAACAGGTATATCATCTTCATAAATAGCAAAGGGAAATGCATATCCATTTTCTGTTATCGCTGTGTAGGCTTCAATGATACTAATACCATTGGTAGCAACAAAGCTTTTCTGGTCATCAGATACTTCAAGTTTCAAAATGTTCCATACATTTTCTCTATTAATCTTTTTCAATCTAAGCATATTTTTACCCTTTCCCTCAACTTCTAATTTGTTTCACTAAATACTTATAATATTATATTATTTTTTATTTGTTTTTCAGTTCTAACTTACTCCCTCTATCTTCGCCCTCTATTTTTATATAATACTTTCGATTTATTCAACTTTTCATCCGTTTTTGAGCAATAAAAACAGTAACCCTTTTTGATTTACTATTACATTAGTTACTATGTTATAACTTGTATCTAGTTGTTTAAGTTAGACAAACTGGAATTTATCAGATAATAATCTCACCTTCTAACTGTACACTTGATTTATTTCCTCTGAAATTGCTCCACCTGTTGTATAAAAATTTCTGATTTTTTTCTATCTGTGATGATACTAACATTCATTAGTTTGTTTAGTTTTTTCTCATGCAAACCACAAAAAATAGGATTCCTAATTTTAATAATCAGCTTCATACAACTAAACGGATGTTTTCTAATTTTTATTTGTTCTATGTCTTCGAGTTTAAATTTATAATGTAATACACTATTCCCTCTACTTCCGTAAGTATAATATTTAACAACATTGTTTTCATAGATTTCTAATTTCACTCCATTTATGAAGAGATAATATCCCATAAAATAAATAAGAATTGGAATGTAAATCAACACCATTACTATAATAATGTTATCTGTAAAATCAGTTCTATAATTTTTTAAATATTTCAACAATATAACCACAAAAAATAGAGATACTATAGAAAGATAGCTTATCATATTAAATTTAGTCTTGTGAGGATATGTCAAAATAAGTTTTGGTTCATCTTGTAAAAAATCTAATTTCATAATTTTTCCTTTAATTTTATCAGTTTCTTCCGTACAAAAAAATTTAAAAAACTCTTTTAAAATTTTTAACTCAAATATTGATAATTGACTAATTTATTTTTATTCTCTTGTAAATTTAATCATTACTTAAACTTCTTAATTCATCAAAAGTTAATTCTTTATAATTCTTAGTTGAATTCAAAACAGAATCCGTTGTTTCAGGCAATCTATCCATAACCTTTTTGATATCTATATCCTTAGGAAATGAAATAATATTCTCCTCTGCATCTTCCCCATTATGTGCTATAAATATAAATTCCCCTGTATCCCAATTTATATCAAAATGATTGTTGACACCAACATTTGTCTCTAAATCAAGTAGCTTTTCTTCCTGATTTATGAAGTTTTCATATATAAATTCAAATAAGGCTTCTTTATTTATTTTTATTATTCTGCATACATTATCTTCCACTTGTTTCTCCTCTTATGTGTACAAAAAATTCTAATTTATTTTACTCCATATTTACCCTTAGTTTTATATTGATCTAATTGCTTCTTCTCCTCTTTTAGTCCTCTATTTTTTTGCAATAACATCTTTATATCGCTTCTAACACTTTCAATTTATTGCTTTCCAAATTTGTTTTATTTAATTTAGGCAAACCAAAATTTGGTGTTTTGCAAATGAGTGTACTTATTATCTATCATAACTTGGTTTATTCAATGAAATTGGATTAGGATTTTTCAATACCCACTGAACAGCAAATTCACAAAGACAATCTGTTATTTCCTCATCTACATCACCTTTAGCTCGAATGCTGGTTGTCAGTTTTCTTATCTCGTTTAACTCGCATTCAGAAAGTGATGTTCCGGATGCAAAATGAACTAACAACGCATCTAACATTTTTTGATAATCCTTATCCCAATTTGTCCCACCATTCCTATACAATTCATCTCGTATACGTCCTGTTATACGAATAACTTCGCCCTGTACGGTTTTCGCCACTCCGCTAGAAGGAACTAAAAAGTCCCAAAGCATATTGTATTGTTTTTCCCAAGAACTATTTTCTACAATAATCGGGGAAACACCGTCATGAATTCTGCGTTTTTCTACAGGTTCCACCTCAAATAATAAGTAGAGCTTTTTAAGACTTAAATCTGTTTCAGAAAGATAATCCTTATTAAAGTCTTCTCTATGAAATTCAAAATCTTGACCAATTCGCTTAACACTTTCTATCATATCTAACGTAACTTTATCACCTGCCTGCAATAATATATCCGCAATTTCAGCAACTTCAGGAATATTTAAATTACTACAAACAGCTAGACAAGAAGCAAGCGGTGTTTGATCCATATCATTTTTCAAGTAAACATTTGCTCCTTTTTCCACTAAAAATCGAACTGTATTCGGGTGAAAAAAGCTTGCAGCAGTATGCAACGGACTATTTCCGTATCTATCAACTCGTTCGACATCAGCCCCTAACTCAAATAACAATTTTACAGTATTATCTCCCAAAGCAGCGTGCCTATCTAAAGGGCTTCGTCCGTAATAATTCTCAACATTAACATCTAAACCTTGTTCTGTAAGCCAACGAACAAACTCATCAGGAACATTACTATAATGAAGAGCTGTATTTCTCTCACAACGCCCATCATGTGCATAAAGCTCACATTTTTCATAAACAGCCTTAAGTTTTTCTATATCTCCAGCTTTAACAAGTTCTCCAAAGTCTTTCGGTAAAATAACTCTTTTCTTTTTAACCATATTTCACCCTCCCATAACTTCTAATTTCTTACTTAATATCACACCTGTTTTCTTAGCCTTGCAACTCTAATTCTTTTTTCTTTCACACATGTTGGTTCTATATTTTTTTTGATAATTTTCCTATACAATTATCAAAATAACCTCTTTTTATGCTGTTGAACTATGATTTATTTGAAGAGACCTTGTAACCATTGTACAATATCATCCGTCTTTTTATCACAGGATAACACCAATCGATTGCAGTCAGTTTCATAAAATAATATCACTTCTTTTTCACTTTCAAAAAAAGTTGCTAGCCACATAATAAACTGTGCATGCTCATAAATTCCTTCACCTGAATTAAAGTACTCTATCGCAAACGTACAACGCTTTTTCTCCATTCTTAATTCGAATTGATATTTCTCTGAATAGTTTTCCCAGCAAAGATCATAAAATAACGCAGAATTATTTACTTCAAAACTAGTACCTGGATACTTTATTTCAATGTCTTTATTAAATCTCCTAATATCAAAATTATTGTTTTCCAATTCGTTCAGATGAACAAAGATTGTTACAGACATTTTCATCCCCACCCTCAAACTCTAATTTTTTCACTCAATATTATAACTATTGTATCATTTTTCCAATTGATTTTATAACTCTCTTTGCCTATGCAGAATCCCTGTTTTTTAATCTGGCAACCCCTCTTGATTATTTTCTCTATCCCTTTATTTTTTCTGTATATTTCTCCTATTCTTTTTTGAATAGCAAAAAATAAAAATTCATTTTATTTTAAATCTTTTATTTTTGATATATTTATATTACATAGACACAGCCTGCTTCACAAGCTTTTTATCGCAATTTTACAAATGAATCACATTTGAAGTGTTTTTCTTATATATTATATCATGTGATAAATATTTTCCATATACTTTATTCTGATGTTTAACTATTACTATTGGCAATACCAATGACTTTATTGCATACATACTAAGCCAAACAATAAAAACATTAAAGTGTAAATCTTTCAAATCATTAAACCAAAGTTCATAAAATATCAAAGCGTTCAAAATGACATTAAAACTAGTAACTATAGTTGCTGATACTATATTAGTTTTAAGTTTAGGATAATAAAACTTTGCAGCATACAACGCAAACAAAGAAATATTATAAATACAAATCGGTTTGTATTTTTTTCTATATATCACAAGTGTCTTACGATTATAACAAAAAAACTTACTAACTGTTACCTGATTCCATTGATTAACCCAAATATGACTAACTGAATCTATTTCATTCCAAGGTACAAATAAATCAATTTTTCTTAAATAAATTCCTTCCTTGCAGATGTAAAATTTCCAATTTACAAAAGAAAATATTGCAACAGAAGCAATAAAAATTACAATTCCAGCGTACTTTAAGCTTTCTCTCTCTATAATTAATGTACCATCAAAAAAGTTTATACTTCCTTTTACGCCATCGGATAACACGTATAAAATCGTTATAGCAAGCAACACTATAAATAATATATATCTGTAAAAAATACTATGAAACTTTATTTTGTTCTCCTTCATGATATATCCTTTCAAACCTTATGTTTTCAATAAAAAATCTCAATATTATTATACCATTTTTAAGATGTTTTTTTCTACTGCTGGTTTTTATAACTTCTCTATGCAATGAATAAAAGAAAAAACAGTACCTTATTAAATTACTGTCTTTTGAATTACTGTATTCTATTATAGCAACTGGGATTTAATGCATAGATAAAAAATGTAAGGCTTCTTCTCTAATCTCTTTATCATCATAATATTTATTTTCAGAAACCTGCTTCAACAAATTCAAATAATACTCTGGGTTATCGATTCCATTTATTATACGGTGCATCATCCAAATGGTATGTACTGTGGGCGTTCTTTTTAGCGAAGCAATAAGTTTTTCTTCGTATCCTTTTTTATAAAACGTCTCAACAAAATGTACTATCTCTCCTGGGCTTCCGAAGTAAGTAAGTGGGTGTCTCTCCATTAGTTGAAGTAATGGTTGCACCGAATCTAATTGATTATAATTACTTTCAATATCCTCCATGCATTCATTCATAATCCATTCAAAATCATCACTATCTATATTATCTTCAATTTTTTTAATTATTAATTCTAATTCATCCATATTAATTTTCCCCCACAAAACAAAATTTTTCCTTTTAGATATTTGTTAATATCGTCCCCATTTATTGTTTTAAGTTTCATCTAAAATAATAAACTAATTAACTCGTTAATTTCCACCAACAAACGCTCTATTTTATTTTTTCTATCATTTCTAAATACACTTTCTTTCCAAAGTCACTATTAGCAGCATCATATCGTTCTTTCAGAAAATGAATAATTTCACCTGTATATTTCTCCGGAATGTTATTAATATTTTGCTCTATAATTCCAACTAATTTCTGTTGTGCTATTTTCTTTGGTGTCATTTTCCTCATACTCATATAATATTCCCAGTGGTTAGGATGCTTTTCAAATCCTTCTAAAAATGGTAGATATATAGCCACATATGCTGATATACCTTTTTGTGAAGAATACTCAAACATAAGAGTATACATTTCTTCTGTTTCGTTTAATTTATATCTTGTTATCATCATACCTAACGCTGTTATTATATCTTTTATTATACTTTTGTTGTCAGGATATTTTCTTGCTATAACCAAAAGGATATTTGCAAATTCCTCATCAGTGAAATATTTTGTATAAAAAACTGATCCTTCTATTCTCGTCATTTTCTCAAAATTTTTCATAAGATTTTCGATTTCAAATTCGTCTTTTTCTTCCCACTTTTTTATTTCATCTTGCAAATAAATAATTTTATTTATTTTGTCTTGTATTTTTGGATTTATATTTTGCATAACACCTCTCCTTTTTGACTGTTTAGTGTTATATCCTTCCTTAGTTTAACAATTCCACTTGATTCAACTATTCTTCTGTAATGTTTTGTATTTTTCTTCCTAAGGATAATAAAGTTTCTAAATCTGATAGTTCACTTGTTCCAAAAGGATTCCTAGTAGAAACGCCTGTGATTTTTTTATATTCCTTGCATCTAGTTCGAAATTTTATTTCATCTGTATCAGTATATATATCTACACTTAACGCACTCCCCCCTACGTTATATTTTTTATTCTTGATTTCGCAAAACGAAACTACTCCCGATATAATTTCCTCCTCATTTTCCAAAATTCTAATATTTTTACCATAAAGTTCTACGATATAATCTTTTACCAATCTCTCTTGTATTTTTCTTATTAGAAGAAACCCTCCTCCAAAAAACACTAATACTAGTAAAAAAAGAAATATTGGATATGCTTTAACGAAATTATTAAGTTTTAAATAAAAGACAGCTAATTGTATTGCCAATATAGGAATCATTATTACCATAGGAAAAATTAAACCGATGATAATATCTGATTTTGCTGTTGTTGCTGTAAATTCATATTTTTTCATATAATATGTGAATAATTATCTTATAATTACCTTTATCTCCTTTATTTTTATATGTTTTTTACTAAAAAATACTCACAGTAATTATACCATGTGTATTTTTTTGAATCAATTTTTCATCTACTTAGATTTGTTCTCTTTTGATAGTTGATTTAGTTTTTTCTTTTTTATTTTAACATGAATTTATTTACCCAATCCATTACTAACCAACCGTACTATTCTTTTATAATTCTTTTGAAATGATTAACTACACTATTTCAAAAACCGCAATTAACACACCTAAAACACCCAAGAACGCCTTATTATCTTTTACTTCTAATCAGAAAGCGTTTTGTCAAGTACTTTTTTTGATTTATAGACTCTTTATTTTGGAAATTGAGTAAGAAAAACAGCAAACCATTGTGGTTTACTGTTTTAGTGGTTTGAGATGATCCTTTTTGGGAAAATACCTTATTATTTCCCTCTATGTTTCTGTCTGCGTTTCTCTTGTTTTAATTCAAATTTTCTTTGAATCTCCAACTCTCTTATTTTCTTACTTTCGGTTTTTCTTTCCAATTTCATTTCTTCTCTTTGTTTCTGTAATGCTAACTGAGATTTTGTTCCTACACCTACTTGCTTACTTTGTTTTTTTACTTCTCTTTGCAATCTTTTAGGATTGTTCTTTATTTTTTTACCTTAATCTCTAGGCTTGAACCAAACTTTAAATTTTTATAATTTTTTAAAATAAAATCATATACTTCATAGTCCTTTGGTTCTGCACCAAATACTACTCTACATACTGATAACTTATTTTTTTCTACACACTCAAAAACCCCTACCCAAAATGGATTATCAAAAAAAACCGTTAATTTGCCTGCTATTTTTTCCATAACAGAACCCTCCTTAATACTCTATTGAAGAATGGACACCCCGGAGGGGAAGGTTACTTACCTAAATAAAATAATTTAGACGACTGGGCTACCTACCAGTTCTAATACATTAAAAAATATATATTGCGTTTTTATCTTCAAATTATTTTCTTATTATATCATATTTTACCTTGATTTTATAGCTATACTTCATACGGCTTTTTCTATATTCTATAAATGTTATAAACTGATTGAATATTCCTGTCTTTATTACAGCAAATTTTGACGATAAAACAAAATTATGTTATACTGATTATACTAATCATACAAATCATACTTAAAAGGAGGTACTAACATGAAACATCCAGAAGGTAAATATGCTTGGACTGTTAAAGTAGGGGAAAAAGGGCAGTTTGTCATTCCAAAAGAAGCTCGCGACGTCTTCAATATAAACCCAGGAGATACTTTAATCGTTCTCGCTGATATAAATAAAGGTATCGCAATCCCACCTAAAAATATGTTCGCACATTTGATGGATACTATTTTCAATCAAGACGAAGAAAAGAGGGATAACTAATGAACGCTATCACTATTGAAAACCTTACAAAAAAATATGAAAATAATGTTGCTGTAGATAATCTTAATTTATCAATTAAACAAGGAGAATTATTCGCCCTACTTGGTGGGAATGGTGCAGGAAAAACCACAACAATAAAAATGTTGTCTTGTTTAATAAAACCTACAAGCGGTGAGGCGTATCTTCTTGGTGATAGTATCACCTCAAATCCTCATACAATAAAGAAAAAAATCAATATCTCTCCACAAGAGACAGCGGTAGCCGCAAATTTATCAGTATTAGAAAATTTAAAACTCATCGCTGGAATATATGGACAAGATAGCAAAACAGCAAATAAGAACGCTCATGAAATATCGTGTAAATTTGGATTAGAACAAGAATTGAATAAAAAAGCAAAAAATTTATCAGGAGGAATGCAACGTCGTCTTTCTATTGCTATGGCTCTAATTTCAGAACCTCAAATTTTATTTTTAGATGAACCTACCCTTGGTCTTGATGTCTTGGCTCGTCGTGAATTGTGGGCTTCTATCAAATCGTTAAAAGGAAAAGTTACGATAATTCTTACAACTCATTATATGGATGAAGTTGAAAATTTATCGGACCGTGTAGGAATAATGACAAAAGGTCAGTTAACAGCTGTAGGAACAGTAGCAGAGTTAACTGCACAGACGGGAACTTCTAAATTAGAAGATGCCTTTGTTGTACTTTCAGGAGGTGTATTATGAGAATATTTCTATTTTCAAAACGTAATATAAAAGAGATTTTACGCGATCCTATTAATCTTTTTTTTAGCCTTGGCTTTCCTCTAGTTTTGTTAGCCTTGTTGTCTATTATCAATTCTGCTATTCCGCCTGAAGCAAAAAATACAATGTTTCAAATAAAAAACCTTGCACCAGGTTTAGCAATGTTCGGCAGTGTATTTATGGCATTATTTGCTGGTATGTTGTTATCAAAAGACCGCACATCATCTTTTCTAACTCGTTTATTTACATCCCCTATGACTGCAACAGATTTTATTTTAGGTTATACTTTTCCTATGATAATTATGACTATTGTCCAAGCTTCAATAACCTTATTGGTAGCCGGGATCTTTGGTCTTGATATTAATGTCAATATCATTCTTGCTATTATTATAACAGCTTTGACTTCATTGTTATTTATTGGTACTGGTTTGTTTTTTGGTAGCCTTTTGAATGAAAAAGCTGTCGGTGGGGTTTGTGGAGCATTATTAACGAATATTGCAGGTTGGTTATCCGGGGTTTTTATCCCTATTGATTTAATAGGTGGTGCATTCAAAGCTATAACCAACATCTTACCGTTTTATCATAGTGTAGAGGCAATAAAGTTAAGTTTAAATGGTGATTTCAGTAACATTCTCCCTCACTTAGGTATTGTAATGGGTTATACAAGCATTATTTTTGTTTTTGCCATTATCACTTTTAATCGTAAAATGGCTGGAGAAAAAGCATAAAAAATAAAGTCTAACTAATTATTTCAAAATATATATAAATTCAGAAATATACTTTCATTTATATTGATTATATTCTATTTTTCGTCTATACTTAGGTATAAATACAATATGGTATTTACATAACCACCCTTGTGTCAAGTATTGGATACATATTTTTTTCAAATTTCCAATCCATTTT
>ERZ773090.50-NODE-50-length-135328-cov-21.9059_pt1 | contig 135328 bp, 108 predicted proteins | sample MGYA00580579_ERZ773090 | MGnify/ENA primary metagenome ERZ773090 (study PRJEB29015, sample SAMEA2738014) | human oral metagenome | biome: human oral; feature: human-associated habitat; material: dental | place: China | collected 2132 ... | reverse complement strand
GTTTTCTCCTATTTTCGCGTGTTTTTATGTGATGGTGGCGTGTATGGTTTAGTCTGTTGTTGAGGAAGGGGTGGGGGTGCCGGTGGCGTGTTGGGGTCGGGGGCTTGGTCCGGCCAAATCTCGTGGTCCATGGTGTAGAGCGCGCGGCCTGAACCGCGGAGCCTCTGGGGGACGACTTCCGCTCCTTCGGGCCAATTCTCGAAGAGCTGCGTCCCTTTCGCGCATCCAGAGCCCATTTGTAAGGCAGTAGACTTTTCGAAGCCTAAGCTAATTTCAGCTGCAGTGTTTGGATTATAAAATGTGACAGAACGCCCTTCGGCAGTGCTTGGATCTTTCTGAGGAGGCTCGAAGCCATAGGGTTTGAGGATTTCGTAGATGCGTTTGACGGCGGCCTCCCACTTGTCCTTCCCGAGCGGGGCGGCGGCTCCCAGGGAGTAGGACTCGGCGGCGTAGCCGTCAGGACAGTCAACGGCTGCAGTCCGTATTTGCTCTCCGCCTTCGAAGCGGGACCACTCGCCGACGCCGAACTCCTTGGTGAGAACGTTGTAGAGATAGACCAAGAGAGTCAACGCCTCACGGCGAGCCTGGGCGATGGGAACGGCTCGAGGGCTGTTCGGCGTGGCCCGCTCGCCGAAGTACTTTCCACTGTCGTTGCCGCACGCCGTGAACACGATGGTGCCCAGGACCAGTGCCACGGCGATGCGCATTCGCTGCGAAAACCCGAAACGCATGAATGTTACCCTTCAGGATCTGGGGGAAGCCATGCCCTTACCGACCAGTTTTCTCCTATTTTCGCGTGTTTTTATGTGATGGTGGCGTGTATGGTTTAGTCTGTTGTTGAGGAAGGGGTGGGGGTGCCGGTGGCGTGTTGGGGTCGGGGGCTTGGTCCGGCCAAATCTCGTGGTCCATGGTGTAGAGCGCGCGGCCTGAACCGCGGAGCCTCTGGGGGACGACTTCCGCTCCTTCGGGCCAATTCTCGAAGAGCTGCGTCCCTTTCGCGCATCCAGAGCCCATTTGTAAGGCAGTAGACTTTTCGAAGCCTAAGCTAATTTCAGCTGCAGTGTTTGGATTATAAAATGTGACAGAACGCCCTTCGGCAGTGCTTGGATCTTTCTGAGGAGGCTCGAAGCCATAGGGTTTGAGGATTTCGTAGATGCGTTTGACGGCGGCCTCCCACTTGTCCTTCCCGAGCGGGGCGGCGGCTCCCAGGGAGTAGGACTCGGCGGCGTAGCCGTCAGGACAGTCAACGGCTGCAGTCCGTATTTGCTCTCCGCCTTCGAAGCGGGACCACTCGCCGACGCCGAACTCCTTGGTGAGAACGTTGTAGAGATAGACCAAGAGAGTCAACGCCTCACGGCGAGCCTGGGCGATGGGAACGGCTCGAGGGCTGTTCGGCGTGGCCCGCTCGCCGAAGTACTTTCCACTGTCGTTGCCGCACGCCGTGAACACGATGGTGCCCAGGACCAGTGCCACGGCGATGCGCATTCGCTGCGAAAACCCGAAACGCATGAATGTTACCCTTCAGGATCTGGGGGAAGCCATGCCCTTACCGACCAGTATGCTGGCGATATTGTAGGTAGACGTCTTGTTGGGGCTCATGTACTCGGAATGCCCACTGGAGCCTTCGTATATGTGGTTGCCAGGTCCACGCCACCTACCTAGATTGAAGTGCTTGAAAAATGGATTCAAGGACGGATCGTCCCCAAACCAGCTACTTCCTGCGACCATATCTCCCGATGCACTGCCAATGTATACATGTCCGGGAAACATATTGAGTTTACTACTGCTGTTCGTTCCCAAACCGGGAGATCCGACGCCGATCGCTTCGTCGGGAGCCGTTGAACCACTCAACCCGTTGCCCATAGTAGTGGATCCATAGGAATGGCCTGTTGTAACTAAGTGCGGATCTTTTCTGTGCACAGCTTGTATGCCGTCGTAAAGAGAGGACATATGCTTCCCGCCTTTTTCCGCTTGCTCTTCCGATAATACCGAGTGGGAAGGCGTGTGAATATTATCCCATTGTGGGGCATCGTAATCTAACGTAACAATGGCTGCCACACTTCTACGTTGTGTGGGCTTTCCATATTCATCAAATCGTCCCTGGTTTTCTTTAAAATCTTTGTCAAGGAGCTGGTTAGATATGTTAAGAACATTTTCGGCGTTTTTGGTTTCCTTACCCCATTCTGTGCCTTTTCCGATAATGCTATCAGAGACTGTGGACGTCATTCCCGGGGTGTAAACCATCACATGATCCGCATTGTCTACATCCCCTATGCCGATTGAAGCCTGTAATTGATCTCCACGGTGAAGATAGAAGCTCGTCAGTGAATGCCTTCCATCTGAAGGACCTGAAAATCGCTTCAAAAGCGGTTCCAATTTCTTTTCGTCTTTCTTCACCCTTTCCAATTCATTAGCCAGTTCAGCTGCTTTTGACTTCGTTTCAAACGACGGATCGCGAAAGCGATTGCCCTTCTTGTACTCGCTGATGTCCTCTTCGAGCAATCTCCTACGAGAACCCAAACTCTCCTTCATAAGGAGGAGCCTCTTGCGATTCGCTCGATCGCGATCCTTGAACGGTATGCCATCGAGATTGCCAACCCAATCAGGATGATTGTTTATTATATCCTCTTGCTCCTTATGTGAACGTGAAGTCCACCAATCATTGGCTTGCTCAGCGTTCCATTCACCTTTCGGTGCCTGATCAGATTTGGAATGAATAATCGCTTGCTTAGTTGAACTAAGCCAATCAGCTGTGTTTTTCAAACGCTCTATACTTTCATAAACATTTTTCAATGTGGACACAATTTCTTTACCTTTTCTAATGCATAAGTCGACTAGTATTTCGATTGAAAGTTTTATGGTTTTTCTTTCGCTTTCATCTTGCATGCCATGGTACTCCACTTCTCCTGAATAGCTAATGCTGTATTCTTGTCGGGCAGCACGTGAGGACACTTCCGATGCTTTTCTGGCCACGTCCTCCACTGCGCTGGCGCCGGTGAGAAGGTCATTGCCAGCCTGGGTCATGTCGCGGAACAAGTCCGAGGCGTCATCCACCAGAGCGCGACGCTCCCTAGCTTCAGACTCCGCATAGGCTCCTAAAAGGTCTTCGGTGTTGACACGAGCGAAATCCTCGGCGATCACATCGAATTTCTTTGCATCCCATCGAAGCTCTTCACCCGCTGCGCGCAGCTGCGAGGCATCCCACTTCAGTATGTCGCCGAATTCGAGCATGATTTCACCTTCCCTTCGTATGCGAAATGGCGATATCACCCAGTATGGCATGCTCTGTGCGCAAAAAACAGGGGTTCCCTGAGAATGCGGGACCCTGCGGCGAATGCCCACGCCATCCCCACGGCATCCCGACCTGGGCGGGACCGCGGCCCGCCCGAAATCCGCCTGCCGCCCCGGGCGTGGCTGCGGGTACGCGCGCCTTGAGGTGAACTGCTCCGCCGCGGAGACGTACCCTTGTGTCTATGTCGAACGTTCTCTCAGCAGTTGCGTGGCCCTACGCCAACGGCCCGCGCCACATCGGGCACGTCGCCGGATTCGGCGTCCCCTCCGACGTCTTCTCCCGGTACATGCGGATGCGCGGCGAGGACGTGCTCATGGTCTCCGGCACGGACGAACACGGCACGCCCATCCTCGTGGCGGCCGAAGCCGCCGGCAAGACGCCCAAGCAGCTCGCCGACGAGAACAACCGGATCATCGTCGAGGACCTCGTGGCCCTCGGCCTGTCCTACGACCTGTTCACCCGGACCACCACCGTCAACCACGAGCGCGTGGTCCAGCAGATGTTCGACGTCTGCCGCGACAACGGGTACATGATCGTCCAGCAGCAGAGCGTCGCCATCGACCCGGTCACCGGCAACACCCTGCCTGACCGCTACATCGAGGGGACCTGCCCGATCTGCGGCTCGCCCGGCGCGCGCGGCGACCAGTGCGACACCTGCGGGAACCAACTCGACCCGCAGGACCTCGTCGACCCGATCTCCACGGTCTCCGGGCGGGCGCCGCGCTTCGAGGTCACCGACCACTACTTCCTCGACATCCCCGCGCTGGCCGGGACCCTGGGGGAGTGGCTCGACGGCGTCGAGGCGACCGGCGAATGGCGCCCCAACGTCATCGCCTTCTCCAAACACCTGCTCGAAGACGTGCGCCCGCGGGCCATGAGCCGCGACATCTCCTGGGGGATCCCGATCCCCGGCTGGGAGGACCAGCCCAACAAGCGCCTGTACGTGTGGTTCGACGCCGTCATCGGCTACCTCTCGGCCTCCGTCGAATGGGCGCGCCGCCGCGCCGCCGCCGGGGAGGGAAGCGCCGAGGACTGGCGGCGATGGTGGAACGACCCCGACGCACTCTCCTACTACTTCATGGGCAAGGACAACATCGTCTTCCACTCCCAGATCTGGCCGGCCGAACTGCTCGCCTACAACGGCGAGGGCTCGCACGGCGGAGAGCCGGGCAGCCTGGGAGCCCTCAACCTGCCGACCCAGGTGGTCGCCTCCGAGTTCCTCACAATGGAGGGGAAGAAGTTCTCCTCCTCGAAGAACGTGGTCATCTACGTGCGCGACGTCCTCTCCCGCTACCAGCCCGACGCCCTGCGCTACTTCATCTCGATCGCCGGGCCCGAGAACTCGGACGCCGACTTCACCTGGGCCGAGTTCGTGCGGCGCAACAACTCGGAGCTCGTCGCCGGCTGGGGCAACCTCGTCAACCGCACAGCCGCCATGATCGCCAAGAACTTCGGCGAGATCCCCGCACCCGGGGGCCTCGAGCCCGTCGACGAGGAGCTCCTCGCCGCGGTGCGGGGCGGATTCGACGCGGTCGGCGACCACATCGCCAACCACCGGCAGCGCGCCGCCCTGGCCGAGGCCATGCGGCTGGTGGGCGAGGCGAACGCCTACGTCGCCCGGACCGAGCCCTTCAAACTCAAGGCGCCCGAACAGCGCGAACGCCTGGCGACCGTCCTGCACACCCTCGTCCAGTCGGTGTGGGACCTCAACACGATGATGTCCGTGTTCCTGCCGCACTCCTCGAATGCGATCGACCGCGTACTCGGCGGTCAGGGAGACATCGCCCCCATGCCGCGGCTCGTCGACGTCGACGACCTCGACGGAGGCGACCCGTACCCGATCATCACCGGCGACTACTCGCACGTGCGTCCGTGGGAATCGAGCGCCGTCGTCCCCGGCACGCCGATCGCCAAGCCGCGGCCCGTCTTCGCCAAGCTGGACGAATCCGTTGTGGACGAGGAACTGCAGCGCCTGGGGCTGACGGAGTGACGCCCCGACGCGCCTCGCCCGGCCCCAGCCGGAGGGCCGGTGCGCTGCGAGGAGGCGACGCCCGCGCCCGACGCGCGGAAAACCGCAGGCGCTTGCGAACGGTCCGAAGCGATAGGTAGGGAACCATGACTAGGAAGAAGAGGAGCGTCTACCCCGACGTCCCCGCGCCGCTCGCCCACCCGATCGTCGACGACCACACGCATCTGCCGGTGCCGGGCGACCGAGACTACCCGGCGGCTGTCGACGAAGGCGAAACCGGCCCCGCCGAGACGGAGAGCCCCGCGCGAGCCGGGAAACCGGAGGCCGCGGGAGGCCTGCACGCCCCGGCCGCAGACGCAGGACGGGACGAACGGGACGGAACCGGGCCGCCCGATCCGCCCACCGAGCCGGTCAAGGGCAGCATCCCGTGGCATCTGGCCCGCATGGAGCAGGCGGGAGTCCGGCACGCCGTCACGTGCGGCTGCGAGGTCCCAACGCTCGCCCCGACCGTGGCTCTGGCCGAGGCGCACCCCCGGCTCTCCGCGGCGATAGCGATCCACCCCAACGACGCGCCGCTGCACTGCGGCGTCACCGAGACCGGCCCCGACGGGCTCGCGCACGGCCTGGACCCCTGGCACCGCGACTACTCGCTCGCCGACGCCGTGGCCTTGGTCGAAGAGCTGGCCCGCAGCGAGGCCGTCGTGGCGATAGGGGAGAGCGGACTCGACTACTTCCGCACGGCCGATGCCGGGAAGGCCGCCCAGGAGGAGTCGTTCAAGATGCACGTCGAACTCGCCAAGGCCCTCGACCTTCCACTCCAGATCCACGACCGCGAAGCCCACGCCGACTGCCTGCGCATCCTGACCGAGTGCGGCGCGCCCGACAGGACCGTCTTCCACTGCTTCTCAGGCGACCGCGAGATGGCGGAAGTCTGCGCCGACAACGGCTGGTACGCGAGTTTCGCCGGCCCCCTCACCTACCCGGCCAACGACTCCCTGCGCGAGGCATTCCTCGCCGTGCCCGACCGTCTCGTGCTCGTCGAAACCGACGCCCCCTACCTGACGCCCGCTCCATGGAGAGGCCATCCGAACGCCCCCTACGCAGCCGCCTACACGGCGCGGTTCATGGCGGAGCTGCGGGGACGGGACGAAGCCTCCTGGTGCGAGCAGCTCGAGGCCAACACCCGGGAGGTCTACGGGATCTGAGGCACGGCTTCGGGTGCCGAGGCACCGCCCCGTACGGCCTTGGCTTGCGCCGCCCCGTCCGCCTCTTCCTCCTCCGTGTCCGTGAGCGGAAAGCAGCGGGCGCCGCCGCGCGGCCGACGAACCTCGCACGAGCCGACGGTGCGAAGGCCTGCGCCCACAGGTCCGTGACGGCTTCGCACCGCGGGACTTCCGATAGCCGGCCGTCCGCGCGGTGCGATGAGCGATTGATCGGGTCGGTCACTGGAGGGGTGACTGAAAACCCTGCTGAGAGGCGGGAGGAGCGCCGCTGCTCCCGGGACGGCCGGCCGGCGGCTGCTGACCGGGACCGTAGGGAGAGGCAGGCTGGCCGGGATAGGGTGACTGGCCGGGATAGGGTGACTGGCCGGGTGCGTAGGGCGGCTGGCCGGCGGGCGGTTGCCGGCCGGGGCCGTAGGACGGGGCGGGCGATCCGCCCGGTCCGGGAGCCGCAGCCACCGCGGGCGCCTTGGAAGCCAGCAGCGACAGGAGGATTGCTCCGGCGGCGATCAAGATGCCGCTCAGGGCGTAGAGCCAGTACCCCAGGCCGCGTTCCGCATTCACCGACGGGATTTTGGACAGGCTGCCGACGTCGATGTTGACGACGAAGTTGCGGATGATGACGACGGCGCCGATGCCCACCGCCGTGCCCGCGGAGAGGAGGTACTGCCGACGAAGGTGCTTGCTGAAGAGGAAGACGATTCCTCCCGCCATCGCCACCGCGGTCGCGACGATGGAGAGATTGTAGGGGCCGTGGCCGGCCCTTCCCGCGTCGGCGAGGGAGAGGGAGATGGATTGCCCGTAGCCTTCGACCGTCACCCAGGGCGTGTAGAAGCTGATGAAGGCGATGATCACGCCCGCGGCCGTGATGGAGAGATACAGTAGACGTTTCTTCGGATCGAGGACCACGTAGTCCTTCGAGTTCGACGGCTTCCCCCTGCCAGGGCCCCGCCGCCACCGATTGGAGGCGCCCGCGGGGTTGTGCTGATTGCTCATGGGGAAACTAAAGCACGAACTCCGGAATTATGCGACCGGCGAACAGTTGGAGCATTCCCCATGGCGCATTCGCGATGGACGCGGACGTCATGTGCGCGGGGGAGGCCACTGGACTGCGCCGGAACGGGCCGTTCCAGCGCTGGACGTCGACGGAGCCGATGGTTGGCTTTCGGTTCGCTGGGAGGCCGGCTGGGCGAAACGCTCGGGAGGCTCCTGCGCGGGTGCCTCCCCGTAGGGGGCTGCGGTGGGGTCGGAGGAGCGCCCCGCGGTGGGCGACGTCGCAGTGAAGAGCAGCGTGGCCGCGCCCGCCAGGGTCACGAGAATCGCTGCAGCGCCGATGACCCAGAAACCCACACCTCGCGAGACGTCCGCGCCGAGGCCGCCGGGGGAGAAGTTGACGATCCAGTTGGCCAGCACTGTGCCCCCCGCCGCCGTCAGCGCCAGACCTGCGAGGCTCCCCCTCACCCGTTGAGCCCGCTTGCCGAAATGCGGCAGAAGCGACACGAGGGCGCCGAGGGTCAAAGCGGCGAGAGAGGAGAGGAAAGGCGCCGAAGAGCCACCGTGGTCTCCCGCTGATGCCCACGAGAGAGATGCTCCCCCCTTGGCGAAGTAGGGGAGGAAGAGCCCGATGGCGGCGAGTATCCCCGCGGTGGTCCCGATTCCCGCGAAGACCGCGGGTTTGCTGGAGGCTTTCCGAGAGGAGGCGCCGACGTCAGCTGCTGCAAGCTGCCGGCGCTGTGAGGCTGTAGCCGGCGCCGTGGTGGGACGGCCGCTGTAGGCGGACTGATCGGTTCGGTAGACGTAGGGATCGCTCCCGTAAGGGGGCTGGCTCGATCCGTAGGCGTAAGGCTCGCCTCCGTAGGCGGGGCTCCCGTAAGGGGGTTGCGGCTCGGATCCATAGGGATACTGGTCGGACCCGTAGGGAAGCCGGCCGGTTCCGTAGGCGGAGTGGCCAGAGGGGGCTCCGGAGTCCGCGGGCTGGCCGGAGCGCCCGTTCGCCTCCGGGGAGCGACCGGGGCCTTGGCCCTCCGATGTGTTTCGTGGCTGGTGCGGACTGCTCATACCCCCAGAGTAGGTGCCGTGAAGCTGAAATGCACCGTCGACCACCCGGTGTCAGGCGAACGCCGATTCCACGGGTCAGGGCTGACCGTCGGGGTCCTTCGGCGGGGGAGCGAAACGGCTGGTGTCCCCGGGGGCGTCCGGGCCGGAGGCATCATCCCTCGGCGCGGGCCCGGTGGGTTCGGCCCGAGGACGGGGCGGAGGAGAGGGGACGGGAGCGGGTTGGCCGTCGCGCGTCGGGTGCGAGGGCGCCTGGCGGGGCGCCGGATCGCCCTGCGACTGGGGAGGCCCGGGAAACCGTTGCGAGTAGGCGGGAAACGGACGTGGGTTTCCCGCTGGCTGCGGATGGTTCCACGGATCGCCGCCCAACGGTTGGGCGGGCTGTCCGTATGGCGGCGGCGTGTGGGCCTGCGGCACGGGGATTTCCGGCGGGAAGCGCCGGCCGTCGATATCGCGGATGAAGCGGGCCGCGAACGCGCCCGCGAGGAGGAACGCCAATCCGGCTCCGACGAAGAGCCAGAAGCCGGGACCCGTACGACTGCCCGACAACGCGCTGTCGGCGGAGCGCCAGTAGCGCACGATGATCCATTGCTCCAAACCGGTGACCTCGGCGAACGCTCCGAAGGATAACGGCAGGACTGCGAACGCGGCCAGCATTCGCCGACGAAGCCACGTCGCCCTGCCGGCGGCGAGCGCGAGGAAGACGCAGGAGAGGACGGCCAGCGCCAGCGAGGTCAGGAGTATGCCGACGTATCTGGTGAGTATGCTCGCGCTTTCCAGCCCGGAATACTGGGGGCTGGTGGTGAAGAGCGGGAAGGCCGATGCGATCGTCAGGGCGCTGCCCAGGCCGCTGAGGGCTCCTAGGGCGATCCGCCTGCGCGCGGAGAGAGGGGAGGGCCACGCAATGACGGCGAAGAGCCTCGCCCGCCGGGCGGCCAGCAGTACGCCCGCGATCCCGGCGGCGAGGAACAGGAGCCCGCCCACGCCGATAAGCCAGAAACCGACGGAGAATCCGGCGTCGAGGCGACCCCCGTCGTTGCTCCGCAACCTGATGACCCCCTGCCACAGGTCGGCGAGCCGGCCGATCATGACGATCCCGCTGGCCAGGAAGGCGAATTCCGCAAGGAGGGTGGCGTCCTCTTCCCCTTTTCTGATCGCGCGGGTCAGGTAAACCAGCGAAAAGTAACAGAATATACTGATCATTAACAGAAAATAAGGGTCGGTTTTGAAAGGTATGTACTTGTATCCATCTCCGTCATCGTGGTTGATGAAGGTCACCGGCACGAATACGCTGACGATGACTAGAAGGCTCCCTGCTCCCGCGAGGCAGGCGACCGCGGGATGCATCCGAGGAGGCAGAAGCGGCGACGCGGCGCGCGATGCCCCGCCGCCGGCGGTCGGCGATTCCGGTTCCCGGGAGGCGGCGGGAGCCGCTCCGCCGCGCGCCGCGTCGGCGGATCCCCGGTCGGCGGCGGTTCGCACCGCGAGGAAGGCCGCGAGGATGCCCGCGAAGACGAGGAGCAGCGAGCAAGCGATGTAACACCATGTGCCCGGTCCCCGTCGGGCGGTGAAGCTGGACAGCAGAACGGCGCCCCCGGGCTGTTCGAAGTCCCGGAAGAAGTCGATGGCGATGACCGTTCCGTAGGCGAGTGGCACGCTCGCCAAGGCGACGAGCGGCCCCGGCCGCGCCCTGCCGAGCCGTGAGCTCACCGCGGTCAGGCTGGTCGCGGAGAAGAAGAGACCCGTCAGGAGGATGGCGACCGATATCGACGAGGTCAGGAGGGGAAGCGACCTCTTCCCGCCTCCTTCCCGATCCCCCACGTAAGGCAGGACGAGGGCGAGGATCCCCAGAGCCAGGATGGCCGCCGTGAGGAGTCGCAGGACCGCCGCGCCTTGAATTCCCTTACCCCGAGCCGGAGGGGCCGACTCGGCGATCGGGGAGGCGGAGGGAAAGGCGATCGGGGAGGCGGAGGGAAACACGGGGCGGGGCAGACTGCAGGCCATCGCGACGGCCCCGCCCAGGACGAAGAACAGCGCGGAGAACCCGCAGAGCCACAGACCCACGCCGCCCGAGACGGCGCTGTCGCTGTAATCGTCGTGTCGGCGTAAGTCGGGCAGGCAGGCGCGGTGGGCCATCCAGGTCGCGAAGAGGACGATGCCGGTGAGCAGGGGGGCGACGCTGCCCCAGGCGAAGAAGGGACCGGGGCGCGCGCCCGGCCTGATCCGGAGGAAGAGGAGGCCGAGGACGGCCAGAACGATGACGAGCACCGTCCGGATGAAGGACGGAAGCTCCCATTGGAGCAGGAAGAAGGCCTTGGATCCCTTCTCGCCGGTTCTGTACGCCACGTAGGGGGTGGCGCAGGCTGCCACGCCCAGGGTGGCCGCTATGGCGAAGCACGTCAGGATCGCCCTTCGCCATCCGGGTGTCGGACCGGTGGCATAGGCGGGGCGTTCGAAGCGGTCCTGCCTCCACTGCGCGTACGCGCTGGCCGTGGCCCACATGCCGCCGACGGCCAGCAGGGCGCTGGACAGGAGGAACAGCCAGAAGCCGAGTTTGAGCTCGCCGACGTTCTCGCCGTCGGACCGCGATGCGCGGATGGTCGAGAAGACCCTGACCGCGGTGAGGATCGAGTTCACTGCTGCGAAGATCACGGTGGCCGCGAACGCCGAGGAGAGATAGGGCCGCAGGCGCCGGTGCAGCCACGGCGTGACGAGGCCCAGCCCGGACAGGGCCAGGAGGATCAGGGAGATCGCGAAGGCGCCGGGAATCCACTGCCTGAACGTCTCGCGGATCTGCTCGAGAGTTCCGATCTCATCCCCGGCATTGCGAATCGTGCCCGGCGGCTTGACGAACGGCAGGAGCGTCGACACCACCCCGAGCAGCACCGCCAGCCCGACGAGAGCGACGGCTCCGTGCCAATTGCCGGGAGCGTCGGACGGCCCTCTCCCCTCCGGCGGCCGTTGGCGCCATGGCGGTGCCTGCTGGCCTTCCATCAGCGGCGATTGCCGTTCCGCCGGTAGACGGGGGATCTCCTGTGGTATGCGTTGATTCCTCGGCGGCATATCGCTCATGGCGTAGAGGCTACTTGCCTGTGGCCGTAGAATCCAGAGCGGTCCGGAGTATGAAAAATGGAATGTGTGGTCGACGGCGGGCGCGACCACGGTCGATGATGGGAAAGGAAGGAATTTACGTGTTTTCTCCGCTTTTCTTGGGGGCGAAGCGGTTGAACGGATCGGTTTGCGGCCGCGCGCCCCGCGAGCGCTCGGCGGCTGCGCCTCCGCCGGCGCGTGCGTGCTTCGCTCTTCCCGGAGTCATGGATTCCGGCCAGTCGGGAGGCGGCGGGGCGCCCGGCTCCCATCGGGGTACGGGTTGGGGTGCAGGCGGGGCGCTCGGGACACCGGACGACTCCTCGGCCTTCGCCCGGCTCCTCGCGGCCGCTTCCCGCTCCTTCCGGGCGATCCGGGCGCGCAGGGCGGCTATATCGTCTTTCGCGTCGTGCGCGTCGTTGCGCGCGAAGAGTCGGCGCTGAGGCCCCTGGGCAGCGGTCGGCTCCATCTCGGTCACGGCCCGCGTCCCGGTCGCCCCGCCGAGGATGAGGGAGAAGGAGCAGGCTAGGAGAAGCCAGAAGCCGGCCTCGGCGCGGAAGGCTGAGAGGGAGGAGTCGGCCTCCTCCGGCCCCATGACCGCGAACGCCAGTGACACCCACAGCTCCAGGAGCGTGATGCCCGACAGCAGGGGAACGCCCCCGACGGCGAACAACGCCCGCTCTCTAGCCTCCCTGGTGCCGAGCTTAACCGTCTGGCTCAGCCCGCTCATGGCGAGCAGGGCGATCAGCACAACGACGCTGCCCTTGGAGATCGTCTCCAGGGACATGCCCTGCCGAGTGGAGCGTAAGCGGAGTACGGGGGTCGCGGCCGCGATCAAGCCGCAGGCGATCCCGAACCAGGTCCACAGCAGGACGTATCGCCTGGCCCGCCGGGAGAGCGCCCTCTCGGGGGTCCGCCTGGCGCTCCCCCTGCAAGGAGGGGCCGGTCCGCCCATCACGGACGCGACCCCGCGGGCGCCGCATACGATGAGGCATCCGGCTGAGACGACATAGCACCAGAAGCCTGTGCTGAGCTCGACGGAAACGCTGTAACCGCCCTCCCCCAGAGCGCCGCGGACGGCGTTGGCGTCGAGCGCCTCCTTCAGAGCGAACAGAGCGAAGACGATTCCCGCGAACAGGGGGATTCCACCGACGGCGACGGCGGGCATCCGCGAGCGGTGGTTGCAGAGCAGCCTGAGGCAGAAGGCCGTCAGGAGGATGAAGAAGAGCGTCAGGAGCGCCTGGGGTGCATTGTCGCTCCACAGAGGTCCCGAGGCGCTGCGGTAGAGCGGTTCCGCCGTGCTCGAGAGGAACAATCCGCGGGTGTGGGGGAGGAACAGCGCGAGGACTGCGCAGACGATCCCGACGCCGCTCCACACGAGGAGCTCGTCGCGTCGGGGGCTGTCGAGCACCGGCGGCTTGGGCGTGCCGGCCTTGAGGCGTCGCGACGGACGGTTCCGGCCTCGGGGCGGAGGATCGCGCGGGGTGCGCGTCGTATCTGGCATGGCGAGCCTCGGGGATATCGAAGTCGAGCGCGGTATGCGCCTGGGCGAAGCGCTCACGGATAGCCTATAGGCTCGAAGGCTCCGATTCCGCGCTTTCGGGTTGCGGACGCCGAATTGCGGAGGCCGGAAGGTGCGGGCGTATGCGAAGGGGAGAGGCCGCAACGGCCCCTCCCCTTGCAGAGTCGAACCCGGAGCGGCGTGGGACGATGGGACGGATCTGCGCAGATCCTCCCGAAGCTGCCCAGCGGCCCTCCGGATATGCGATTGCGCTATTGCCTCGGATACTGGTCCGGGTTGTTCGGCGTGATCGGACTGACGTAGCCGGTGGCGGAAGGCTGGCCCGGCGTGGCGGGGCCTGCGCCCGGTGCCTGGCCGGGGTGGCCGTAGCCGGGTTGCGCCCCGGGAGCCGGTGCCGAAGGTGCGGACGAGCTGTAGCGGGGTTGGCCCGGCCCGTAGCCGGGTTGCGCTCCGGGAGCCGAGGGCGCGGACGGCCCGTAGCCGGGTTGGCCCGGTGCCTGGCCGGGGTAGCCGTAGCCGGGTTGCGCTCCGGGAGCCGAGGGCGCGGACGGCCCGTAGCCGGGTCGGGGGGTATAGCCCGTGGCCGGCCCTCCGTCCATGGGCGCGCCGAAGTTCGGAGAGAAGGAATTGCGCGGTTTCGGGGCTGTCGCGGCGAAGATGATCGCGAGGACCCCGGCGACGATCAAGAGGATTGTGGCCACCAGCAGGAACCAGAACCCTATGCCGAAGCTGATCGCGCTGGAGCTCGAGCCGCCGTATCCGCTGTACTTCTTGGCGACGTCGTTGACGTCGTTGACTTTGCCGAGGTGGCGGAACCAGAAGATGGCGTCGATTCCCGCCGAGACCAAGGGAACGCCGCCCGACACGAAGAGGAGGGCGGGCGGCACCCTGCGATAGTCCAGGAACAGGGGGACGAGGGCAGCGGCCGCGGCGATCGTGGCGATGAGGACCAGTACGAAGCTCGGGTCTTTGAATCCGTCTGCCACATCGGAGAGGGTGGCCGTCTTCTTCCGTCCGCCCGATGCCGTCAGGTAGGGCAGGAAGAGGACGAGCAGGCTGAGGATGACCCCCGCCCCGAGGAGGCCGGCGACGAGGAACCGCTTGTTGTTCGCCAGGCCCGGGCCGTGAGGCCTGAGAGGGACTCCAGGGCCCGGAGGCGGGAACCCGGCGGGAGGCTGCTGGGCGAATTGAGGCTGCCCGAAAGGCTGACTCTGAGGCATGCCTTGCGGCGGGTAGTGATTACTCATGTGACCCAGCATATCCGTGCGGGATGCCACGGTGGGCGGGCGGCCTGTGATCGAACTCCCCTTTCTGCGACCGGACTCCCTCTCGCACCGCTTCCCCGCGGCCGCCGCTCCGCCGCGCCTCGGAGCCTCCGCGGCGGGCGAACGGCGGAAAGACGGGCATCGATCCCCACCCGTCCGCGCTGCCCTCCTGCTACCCGCGCAGTCGTGCGCATACCTCATGCCGGGGGACGGAAGAGTGTGAATTCGACGACGAACGGGTGGCGGACCAGATAACGATTTGGTTACACTCAATTCCAGGTTTCGAACTCGAGCGCGTGGGCGAACGCCCCGCGGCGAACACAGGAGGCAACGCAGTGGGTCGACATACCGCACCCCAGGGCGAGGCGATCGAATTCCAATTCGACCTCGCGAAGTCGCCGGCGCCCGGCTCGCGCCGAGCCGCGCGCATGGCGGAGCGCGGAGTGGGCGGCCACGGCGCTTTCGGGCACGTGGGCACCCTGGCGGACGAGGCGCCTTATCCTCTTCTCACCACCGACGACACATCGGACGCCATCCCGGTGTACATGGGCGATGCGGTCGACGACCGCGGGGACGTCCCCGAGGACGTCGTCGCCTCCAAGCGCGGGCGCTTCGCCCTGTTCCGCCGTTCCCGCGCGGCGGTGGCCGCCGTCGTCGCGGCGGCTTCCGGCGTGGGCGCCGTCGCGTCCGCCATGCTGGTGCATCCGGGGACGGCCGAGGCGCACACCCTCACGCCGGGCACCGACGCGGTCAAGTCCAAGTCCGCCCACGCCATCGCGCGCGTGACGTTCACGGTGAACGTCGACGGCCAGAACCGCACGATCACCACCGACAAGCCGACGCTCCACCAGGCCCTCAAGGACGCCGGGATCGTCGTCAACGCGAACGACAAGGTCTCCCAGGAGATGGCCTCGCGCGTGGAGAACGGCTCCGAGGTCAAGGTGACCCGCGTCGAGCTCAAGACCGTGAGCGAGGACGTCGGGATCCCCCATCAGACCTCCGAGGTACAGGACGGCACGCTCGCCAAGGGCGAACGCGTCGTCCAGACCAAGGGCGAGGACGGCGTCGCGTCGAACGTGTACGAAGTCGCCTACGTGGGCGGCAAAGAGGTCGGACGCAACAACGTGCTGAGCGCCCAGAAGAAGCAGCCCGTCAAGGAGGTCGTGCGCGTGGGCACGCGCGAGGCCCCGGCCAAGCCGGCCGCGCCGAGCACCCCGGCCACCCCCTCCGGGAACGGGGGCAACGCCAACCCTGCGCCTTCCACGCCGGCTCCCTCGGCGCCGTCGACTCAGGCCCCGTCCGGGAACCCGCAGCAGATCGCGCGTTCGATGCTCTCCTCCTACGGATGGAACGACAGCCAGTTCTCCTGCCTGGTTTCCCTGTGGAACAAAGAGTCCGAGTGGAACCCCTCGGCCGTGAACAAGTCCTCCGGCGCCTACGGGATCCCGCAGTCGCTGCCCGGGTCGAAGATGGCCTCGGCCGGAGCCGACTGGCGCACGAACCCCGCCACGCAGATCCGCTGGGGTCTGGGCTACATCCAGGGACGCTACGGCACTCCCTGCGCCGCCTGGGGCCATTCGCAGGCCACGGGCTGGTACTGACGAGAGGCCGCCGCTGACCGGCAGCCCGGACGCGGCCGCGGGGCGGCTCCTGACCCCCGGCCGCATCCGCGACATCGCCCGCGCCCTCGGCGTGCGGCCCAGCAAGGCCCGAGGGCAGAGCTTCGTCCACGATCCGGGAACCGTCCGCCGTATCGTCCGCGACGCGGGCGTGCGGCCGGGCGACGCCGTGGTTGAGATCGGCCCCGGCCTCGGATCCCTGACGCTGGCCCTCTTGGAGGCCGGAGCCTTCGTCTCCGCCGTCGAAGTCGACCCGCGCCTGGCGGCCGCCCTCCTGCCGACCGTCCGGGCGCGCATGCCCGAAGCCGCCGGACGGGCCGCCGTGGCCGCAATGGATGCCATGCGGATCGCCGGAGCGCAGGACCTGGCGGTCCCACCGGCCTTCGAGAGTCCGCTTGGCCCCACGGGCCCGTTCCTGCCCGCCAAGCTGGTGGCGAACCTGCCCTACAACCTCGCGGTGCCCCTCCTTCTGACCCTGTTCGACGCCCTGCCGTGCGCCGAGACCGCCACCGTCATGGTCCAGGCCGAAGTGGCGGACAGACTCGCCGCCGCTCCGGGATCTCGGACGTACGGGGCCCCCTCCGCCAAGGTCGCGTGGTACTCGGACGCCAGGCGCGGCGCGAAGATCGGACGGTCCGTGTTCTGGCCTGTCCCCAACGTGGACAGCGCACTCGTCTCCTTCATCCGGCATCCGCCTCCAAGCTGCGTCTCCCGCGACGAGGTCTTCGCCGTCGTCGACGCGGCCTTCGCTCAGCGGCGCAAGACGCTGCGGTCGGCCCTCGCCGCCTGGGCGGGATCGCCGGCCCGGGCCGAAGGCGCCCTCCGATCGGCCGGGATCGACCCGGCCCTGCGCGGCGAGAGGCTGCGGATCGAGGACTTCGCCGCCATCGCCGCCGCCGGCCGCGGCGAAGCGATGAAGCTCACGGCCTCACGGGACGACGGCATGCCGGTAAACTAACGGCGTGCATGAAGTCCGAGTCATCGCTCCCGCCAAAGTCAATCTGGCTTTGAGAGTCGGAGCCACCCGCCCCGACGGATACCACCCTCTGGAAACGGTCTTCGAAGCCCTCGACCTCTCCGACGAGATCGTCGCACGCGAAGCGGAGGGACTCTCCCTGACGATAGAGGGAATCGGCGCGGACACGCTGACGACCGGCCCGGAGAACCTCGTCCTGCGGGCGGCCGAAGCGCTTCGCGCCGCCACGGGCCGGCCCGGGCTCGGAGCGGCCCTCGCCGTGCGCAAGGCGATCCCCGTTGCGGGGGGGATGGCGGGAGGATCGGCCGACGCCGCCGGAACGCTCCTCGCGCTCAACGAGCTCTGGGGGCTCGGACTCGGCGTCGACGACCTGTACCGGCTGGCCGCCGACCTGGGATCCGACGTGCCTTTCGCCCTGCACGGCGGAGTGGCGCGCGGACGCGGACGCGGCGAGGAGCTGACCGAGCTGCACTCGGCGAGGGCGCATTCGTGGGTGTTCGTGACCAACCCCGTGGGGCTGTCCACGCCGGAGGTCTTCCGGGAATACGACAAGCTGGCCGAGGACATCATGCCGGGCGTGGGAGTCGACCTGGCGACGGTCCTGGACGGGGCCAAGGTGTGCGTCGCGGGCAGGGCAGGCGCGAGCACGCTGCTCGTCGAGGCGCCGCTCCCGCTTCCCGACAGACCGGCCTCGACCGAGGCCCTGCGCCGAGGGCTGGAAAGCGCCGACCTGGCGGACATCGCGCCCCACATGGTCAACGACCTGGAGTTCCCCGCTCTGAACCTGCGGCCCGACCTGGCCGAGCTCTTCCAGAGGATCGGGCACGTGGGTGTGGCGAGGATCCTCGCCGGGTCCGGGCCGACCATCGCCGTCCTCGCCGCAGACGCCGAGGAAGCCGACGCGCTGGCGGACGGCTTCGCCCGCCGGTTGCCGCACTTGGGCGTCGTACGGGCCAACGGCCCCGCGCCGGGGGCGCGCATCGTGCAGGCCGGCTGATGGCCCACCTGCTCGGAGCCGAGGGGCTCGGCCTCGAATACCCGACCAAAGTCGTCTTCGATTCGCTGACGCTCGGCGTGGGCGAAGGCGACCGCATCGGGATCGTCGGACGCAACGGCGACGGCAAATCCTCCCTGCTCGGAATGCTCTCGGGGCGGATCGACCCCGACTCCGGGCGAGTCACCCGCAGGAGCGGACTGCGCGTGGGCGTCCTCGACCAGGCGGACGCCCTCGACGACTCCCTCACCGTCGGCCGCGCGATCGCAGGCGAACGGCGGGAACACGAATGGGCCGGCGACAGGAGGACCCGCGACGTCATCGCCGGCCTCGTCCCCGACCTCGACTGGCAGGCCGGCCTGTCCGCGCTCTCGGGAGGGCAGCGCAGGCGCGTCGCGCTCGCGGCGCTGCTCGTGGGCGACTGGGACGTTCTCATGCTCGACGAGCCCACCAACCATCTGGACGTCCAAGGCATCGCCTGGCTGGCCCGACACCTGGGCGGCCGATGGCCGGCCGGCGCCGGCGGGCTGCTGGTGGTCACCCACGACCGCTGGTTCCTCGACGAAGTGGCCACCTCGATGTGGGAGGTGCACGATCGGACCGTCGAGCCCTTCGAGGGAGGGTACGCCGCCTACGTGCTCCAACGGCTCGAGCGCGACCGGATCGCGGCCGCCGCGCAGGCCAAACGCCAGAACCTCATGCGCAAGGAGCTCGCCTGGTTGCGCCGCGGAGCCCCGGCGCGCACGGCGAAACCGCGCTTCCGCGTCGAAGCCGCCAACCGGCTCATCGCCGACGTCCCGCCGCCGCGCGACTCCCTCGCCCTGGAGCGCATGGCCGTGGCCCGGCTGGGAAAGGACGTGGTCGACCTCCTGGACGCGGGGGTCGACTACGGCGGCGGCGAGGTCCTGCACGACGTGACGTGGCGGATCGCGCCCGGCGAGCGTACGGCGATCCTCGGCGCCAACGGAGCGGGGAAGTCCACCCTCCTCGGGCTCGTCGCCGGGACGGTCGCTCCGACGAGCGGACGGGTCAGGCGCGGCAAAACCGTCCGCACGGCCGTCCTCGACCAGCGATTCGCCCAACTGGAGGAGATCGGGGACGAACGCGTGCGCGACGTGCTGGCGCGATACCGCACGGCGTACGTCGTGGACGGCAGGGAGCTCACGCCCGGACAGCTCCTGGAGAGGCTGGGATTCTCCCGCGCCCACCTCTCGGCGCGCGTCGGCGAGCTGTCGGGCGGGCAGAAGCGCAGACTCCAGCTCCTCCTCGTCCTGCTCGCCGAACCGAACGTCCTCATCCTCGACGAGCCCTCCAACGACCTCGACACCGACGTGCTCGCCGCGATGGAGGACCTGCTCGACGCATGGCCCGGCACGCTCGTCGTCGTCTCCCACGACCGATACTTCGTCGAACGGGTGACCGACCGGCAGTACGCGATCCTCGGCGGCCGCCTGCGGCACGTTCCCGGCGGGGTCGACGAGTACCTGCGGCTGGCGGCCGCGGGGGAGGACGGCGTCGGGGACGATGGAGCCGGGGACGCGACGGGGGATCCGGGAGCGCCCGGCTCCGGCGCTCCGACCGACGCGGCCGCCGAGGCCTCTGCGGCGGGGAGTCCGGCGGCCCGGCCCGCTCTGTCGGGCGCCGAACGCCGTGCGGTCGAGAAGGAGATCGCCTCGACCGAGCGGCGCCTGGACAAGTTGAGCGCGGGGGTGGACGACATCCACCGGCGGATGGCCGCCCACGACCAGAGCGACTACGAGGGCTTGCGAAGGCTCACCGAGCGGCTGCGGGAGCTCGAAGGCGAGACGGCCCGCCTCGAAGAGCGCTGGTTGGAGTTGTCGGAGCTTGTAGGGTAGGGGCGTGACCGTATCCGACGCCCTCGGCGCGTTCACGCCGGCCGTGCGCGACTGGTTCGAGTCCGCGTTCGCAGGCCCCACGCCGGTGCAGGTCGAGGCGTGGGCGGCGATCGACTCCGGTGACAACGCGCTGGTCATCGCCCCGACCGGATCGGGCAAGACCCTGGCGGCGTTCATGCACGCCATCGACGGCCTGTACCGGGAGCGCGACGCCGCACAGGCCGGGGGCGCCGGCCGCGCCCCGGACGGAGATGACGGCCGCGCCCGCGGAAAGAGGGCCGGTAAGGCCCTGTCGGCCGCCGGACCGGACGCCGCCGGCGCACGCCTCCGCGACGCCTCCGCCCCGCCCACGCGCGTCCTCTACGTCTCGCCGCTCAAGGCGCTGGGAGCCGACGTGCAGCGCAACCTGCGAGCCCCGCTGCAGGGGATAGCGGCCCGGCGCAGCCGGAGGGGCGACCCGGAGGCGCGCATCGACGTGGGGATGCGCACCGGCGACACACCCGGCGGAGAGCGGGCGCGGCTTCTGCGACGCCCGCCGCAGATCCTGATCACCACGCCCGAATCCCTCTTCCTCATGCTCACATCCCGGGCCCGCGAAACCCTGCAGGGCGTGCGTACGGTCATCGTCGACGAAGTCCACGCGGTGGCCGGGACGAAGCGGGGAGCCCACCTCGCCGTCAGCCTGGAGCGCCTGGACGCCTTGCTGCCCCGTCCGGCGCAGCGCGTGGGACTGTCAGCAACCGTCCGACCCGTCGATGAGGTCGCCGCATTCCTCGGCGGCGCGTCGCCGGTGACGGTCGTCAACCCGCCCTCCTCCCGCCGGCTCGACTTGCGAGTCGCGGTCCCGGTCGAGGACATGACGCTCATCCCCGTCCCCCAGGCCGCGGCGGCGGACGGACGGGACGGGGATCCGCCGTCGGCGGGGAGGCGGCCGCCGGGCGGCCCCGGGTCGGACGGCGGCCGGGGCGCGCTCGACGGCCCCGACCGGAGCCCGGCCGCGGGCCAGACCACGGCCGCGGGCTCGATCTGGCCGCATGTCGAGGCGAGCATCCTCGACCGGATCCTCGCCCACCGTTCCACGATCGTGTTCGTCAATTCCCGCGGACTGGCGGAGAGGCTGACCGCCCGTCTCAACGGCCTGTACTCCGCGCGCTTCGGCGACCCGGATGACCCGGCTGGCGATGGTCCGGCTGCCGGCCCTGGCACCCCGGCCCCCCAAGCCTACGATTCGTGGTCCGGCGGAACGCAGGGGAGGGCCTCCGACCCCGCCCGGAGGATCGCCCGCGCCCACCACGGGTCGGTGTCCAAGGAGCGGCGCGCCTCGACGGAGCGCGACCTGAAATCGGGTGCTCTGCGATGCGTCGTGGCCACCTCCAGCCTCGAGCTGGGAATCGACATGGGCCTGGTGGACGAAGTGATCCAGGTCGGCGTGCCCCCGTCGGCGGCCAGCGGACTGCAGCGCGTCGGACGCGCGGGCCACGCGGTCGGCGGCATCCCGTCGGGGGTCGTCTACCCGCGCACGCGCCGGGACCTGCTGGACGCCGCGGTCGTCGTCGACCGCATGCGCGCCGGCCTCATCGAGGCGCTGCAGATGCCGGACAACCCCCTGGACGTCCTCGCCCAGCAGACCGTGGCCGCCGTTGCGATGGAGCCGCTGGAAACCGAGGCCTGGTACCGGCTCGTGCGTCGCAGCCGCCCCTTCCGCCGCCTGCCCAGGAGCGCCTTCGACGCGACCCTCGACATGCTCGCGGGGCGGTATCCCTCCACCGACTTCGCCGAACTCCGCCCGCGCATCGTGTGGGACAGGCAGAAGGGGACGCTGATCGCCCGGCCCGGCGCGCAGCGCCTGGCCGTGACCAGCGGCGGGACGATCCCCGACCGGGGAGCCTACAGCGTGATCCTGCCCGAGGGGGAGGAAGCCGCGGGCGCGCGCCGCGTCGGCGAACTCGACGAGGAGATGGTCTACGAGTCCCGGGTGGGGGACGTCGTCGCCCTGGGGGCCACGACGTGGCGGATCCTGGAGATCACCGACGACCGGGTCGTCGTCTCCCCGGCACCGGGACGCTCCGCGCGCCTCCCGTTCTGGCGCGGGGACGGCGCCGGGCGACCCGTCGAACTCGGCGCGGCGATCGGAGGGTTCCTGGCCGACCTGGACGCGGCCGTCGCAGACGGGGACCCGGACGGCCGGTTCGCCGAGCGCCTGGCCGCATCGGGGCTGGACGGCAACGCAGTCTCCAACCTGCTGGCCCTTGCCCTCCAGCAGCGCCAGGCGACCGGAGCCCTGCCCACGGACCGCCGGCTCGTCGTCGAACGGGTGCGCGACGAAGCGGGCGACTGGCGGATCATCCTGCACTCGCCCCACGGCCGCCGCGTCCACGAGCCGTGGGCCTTGATAGTCGCCGAGCGGATCAGGCGGCGATGGAAGGTCGACCCGTCCGTCGTCGCCGGCGACGACGGGATCGTCGCGCGCGTGCCCGACGCGGACGGCAGAGTCCCCGGAGCGGACGCGTTCGAATTCGACCCGGCCGACGTGCGGCGGCTGGTCGGCGACGCGGTGAGCGGATCGGCCTTGTTCGCCTCGCGGTTCCGCGAATGCGCGGCACGTGCCCTCCTGCTGCCCAAGCGGAACCCCGGCAGGCGGTCCCCGCTGTGGCAGCAGAGGCTGCGCGCCGGTCAGCTCCTCCAGGTCGCCGGAGAGCACCCCGGATTCCCCGTCCTCGTCGAGACCGCGCGCGAATGCCTCCACGACGTCTACGACGTCGAGGCCCTCACGGCGCTCATGGAGTGCATCCGGGACGGGCGGGTCCGCTTCGCCGAGGCCACCACCGCGGTCCCCTCCCCCTTCGCCGCCGACCTGCTGTTCGGCTACGTGGCCGAGTTCCTCTACGAGAGCGACGCGCCCTTGGCCGAGCGCCGCACGTCCCTGCTGTCCCTGGACAGCGGGCTGCTCGCCGACCTGCTCGGAGGCGACGGGTACGCCGACGTCCTGGACCCGGCCGTAGCCGACCTGCTCGGCCGGGAGCTCCAGTGCCTGACCGCGGGCCGCCGCGTGCGCGGCCGGGAAGGACTGGCCGACCTGCTGCGCCGGCTCGGCCCGCTGACCGGCGAAGGCGTCCTCGCCCGCGCGGACGCCGAACCGCGCGACGCGGCCGCATGGCTGTCGCGCCTGGAGGAGGAGCGCCGGATCGTCCAAGTGACCGTCGCCGGGGAACGCCGGTGGGCCGCGGTCGAGGACTCGCCCGCGCTGCGCGACGCCCTGGCCGTGGACCTGCCGGACGGGGTCCCCGAAGCCTTCCTGGAGCCGACCCGCCACCCCCTGCGGGACCTCGCCGCACGGTATGCGCGCACCCACACGGCGTTCACGTCCGCCGAGCTCGCCGCACACCTCGGGTTGGGCGTCGCCGTCGTGGACGCCGCCCTCGCCGACCTGCGCCAGAGCGGCAGGCTCCTCGCCGGAACCTTCGACCCCCGCCGGCTGGCCCCGGAGCGGCCCACAGGCCCGAGGCAGTGGATCGACCCCGGCGTCCTCTCCCGCCTGCGCTCCCGCTCGCTGAAGGCCGCCCGCGACGCGACCGAGCCGGCGCCCCCGTGGGCCTATGCGCGCCTCCTGCTCGAACACCACGGCCTCCTGCCCGCCCCGGCGGGCGATCGCGAGAGGGCCGACGGGACGCAACCGGCCGGGACGGGACAGCCCGCTGGTACGGGAGCGGCCGGCGCGGCAGCGTGGACGGCCGGCGGGGCCCTCCGGGGCGTGGACGGCCTCCTCCGCGCGGTCGAACAGCTCGCGGGCGTCCCGCTGCCGGCGTCCCTGTGGGAGACCCAGATCCTGCCGGCGCGCGTGCGCGACTACGCTCCCGCGATGCTCGACGAACTGATCTCCACCGGCGCCGTCGTGTGGTCCGGCCACGGGCGGCTCGGCGACCGCGACGGCTTGATCGCCCTCCACCTCGCCGAGTACGCCGCGGAAACGCTCCCCGAGCCGTCCGATCGGGAGACGGAGACCGGCTCGAAGGAGGGGGAGCGGACGGGAGGCGGGTCGCACGGCGCGCCCGCCTCCCCGCTTACCGGGCCGTCGAGCCCCGCCTCCGGCGCATCCCCGGACCTCCACGCAGTGCGGCGGGCCATCGTGGAGGTCCTCGCCGACGGCGGCGCCTACTTCCCCGACCAACTCGCGACGCTGGCCGGCCAGAGGATCTGCGCCGATCCGGCCGCATCGGCGTCGCCTACGGGCGCCGGGATCCCGCCCGCCGACGTCTCCGCCGCGCTGTGGGACCTCGCCTGGTCCGGCTGGGTCACCACCGACACATGGGCGGCCCCGCGCTCGCTGACCGCTGCGCCCCCGCCGCGCCGCCGCACCCCCGCCTCGCCGCGCCGCAGACGCCACGCTCGGATCGCGCCGGGCCGAACGCCTGCGCCTGTCCGCGCCGACGGGGCGAGCGGGCTGGGTAGGTGGTCCTTGTTGCGCCGCGAACCCCCCGACGGCCGCGAGCCCCCCGATGAGGCGACCCGCGCCCTCGACCTTGCCGAGGGTCTCCTGGACCGCTACGCGATCCTCACCCGCGACGCCGTCGCCTCCGACGGCGTCCCCGGCGGCTTCGCCTCCCTCCGGCGCCTGCTCCGCGGCATGGAGGAGGCCGGACGCGTCCTGCGGGGCCGGTTCGTCGACGGCCTGGGAGCCGCTCAATTCGCCGAGCGCGCCACCGTCGACCGGCTCCGGGACCTCGCCGACGCGCCGGCCGGGCCCCCGGCCCCGATCGCCCTCTCCGCAGCAGACCCGGCGAATCCGTACGGCGCCGTCCTGCCCTGGCCGCCGCATCCGGCCGCGATCCGTCCGGCCCGCCGCCCCGGCGCGTTCGTCGTCATCGACCGCGGGGAACTCGTGCTCTACCTTCCGCAAGGAGGCAGAGCCCTCCTCACCTACGGCCGAGGCTCGGCCGAGACCGGCATCCCGTCCGAAGACGTCGGAGGCTTCGATGGCCCGAGCGGCGCCGGGGACATCGACGAGTCGCGGAACCCAGCCGACGGCGACCTGACAGCCGGGGATCCGGCTCACGGAAACCCCGCCGAGGGAGATCCGGCCGCCGGAGCCGGCGGAGATCCAACCGCCGGCGATCCGGATGGCGACGCCTCCGTGGGCGCCGCCCTGCAGGCCCTCGCCGTCGCGCTCAGACGCGGCGCCGTCACGTTCACCGTCGAAACCGTCGACGCGCGCCCCGCCACCGCCAGCCCGATCGCGGCCCGGCTGCGCGAGGCCGGATTCGCGGCCGTGCCCAGAGGATTCCGGTGGCGGGGGTAGGCCGCCCGCGCCGCCAGCAGACATCTCGTATAGTCGTATTGCAAAATATTTATACATATGGGAGGATGGACCGGTGATCGATGAGAAGACCTTGGCTGGAACCGCCCGGCTCTTCAAAGTCCTCGGCAACGGGTCGCGGCTCCGGCTGCTCCTTCTGCTCGTGGACGAGGAGCGGTCGGTCTCTGCGCTGGCGGAGGCCGCCGGGCTCTCGCAGCCTCTCGTTTCTCAGCATCTGAAGGCTCTGCGCGGGGCCGGGCTGGTCGCGGCCACCCGGCGCGGCAGGGAGATGATCTACAGGGTGTCGGACCATCACGTCTCGCACATGGCGGCCGACGCCATCGCACACGCTCAAGAGCACGACCGGAAGGAATTACCATGAGCGACGATCTGCACGCCGAGCACACCCTTGCCGAGCACACCCATGGTGAGGGGTGCGGGCATGAGGCCGTTCAGCACGGCGATCACGTCGACTATATCCACGGGACGCACCGCCATGCCCTGCACGGGGACCACTACGACGAACACGAGTCGCCCGCCGAGCACACTCTCGCCGAGCACACCCATGGTGAGGGGTGCGGGCATGAGGCCGTTCAGCACGGCGATCACGTCGACTATATCCACGGGACGCACCGCCATGCCCTGCACGGGGACCACTACGACGAACACTGAGCCCACCGGCCGCCGGGGGGGGGACTCGCGTCGCCCCGAAGCCCGCGGAGGCCTCCGGGCCGACGCGTCTGCGTGAAAGCCGGCGAGAAGGCTCGCACGGGAAGGGTCCGGTTCGCGATCGAACCGGACCCTTTTTCACGCCCTCCGTCTCAGCGGCCGCGGAGCGCCTGCCTGAGCTTGAGGCGCTCGCCCGTGTGCAGGATCGAACGCTCGTAGACCTTGCCCGCCAGCAGCGAGAGCAGGCAGATCGTCGCGATCTGGACCGCGAATGCGAGGAGCTGCTCCCAGACGCCGACGGCCCCGAGCGCCATCCGCATCGGCATCATGAACGGGGACAGAAACGGGCAGCACGAGAGAATGTGCGTGACCGTCGTGTCCGGCGCGTAGGGGACGAGGTAGAGGGCCACGTACATGGGGATCATCGCCCCGAAGATCACCGGCGTCTGGACGGCGCCGAGGTCCTCCTGGCGGGAGACCGTGGAGGCCAGCGCGCCGCTCAGGCCCCCGAAGGCGAAGTACCCGACGGCCAGCCACACGAGGACGGCCGGGGCGAACGTCCAAGGGTTCAGGTGCGCGGCGGCCAGGTTCCCCATGGAGGGGAGCACCCCCGCCAGACCCGCTCCCGCGAGGATGCCCGCCAGATAGCAGGCGATGAAGACCAGCATGGCCGAACCGATCCCGAGGAGCTTGGCGAGCAGGAGAGTGCGCGGCTTGACCGTCGTCAGGATGATCTCCACGACCCGGCTCGTCTTCTCCTCCACGACTCCGGAGTTCAAGGCGCCCATGCCCATGAAGATGGGGATGGCGACGAACATGACCGCGACCATCCCCACGATGAAGCCGAGCGGATTGGTCTGGGCGGTGTGGCCCGTCGCCGGGGGTATCGATAGGTCTGCGCCGTTCTCCTGGAGGAGGAACCCGGCGACGCCGCCGCCGATGAGCATGAGCGCGACGACGATCGCCGTGGAGACGCGCATCGCCTTCGACTTCAAAAGCGCGGTGAATTCGCGGCTGACGATGAGACCGAGCATCAGGCCGCCCTCCTGCGTCCGAACAGGCCCCGCCTGGCGGGCCGGGGCTCCTCCTGCGGCGCCACCACCACGACGTCCTTGAACAGATCGGCCAGATGGGGGCGGCGCGGGCCGAATTCGCGCACGGGCCCGGCCGCGAGGGCCGCCCGCAGGATCGCCTGGTCGTCGGCGCCCTCCGCGACGTCGACGACGACGCGCGCCAGGCCCCGCCGCCTCGGCGCGTCGGAGGTGCCTTCGAGAGGATCGGGGCGGGCCGTGACGCCCGCGGCTGCCAGCGCCCGTTCGAGCGCGTCGGCGGGGGCTGTGACGGCCAGGGCGAGCTGGGGATCGGCCGAGCCCCTCAGCTCCTCGATGGTGCCCTCGGCCACGACGCTCCCCTGCGAGACGATGCCGACCCTGTCGCACAGCCGTTCGACCAGATCGAGCTGGTGGGACGAGAAGACGACCGGCACTCCCGCGGAGGCCTTCTCCTTGAGGACGCCGCTCATCACATCGACCGCGACGGGGTCCAGGCCGGAGAACGGCTCGTCGAGCACGAGCAGGTCGGGGTCGTGGACCAGCGCCGCCCCCAGCTGGACGCGCTGCTGGTTGCCTAGGGAGAGCTTCTGGACGTTGTCGCCGCGGCGCCCCGCCACGCCCAGGCGCTCGGTCCATCGCTCCATGGCCGCCGTCGCATCCGCCTTGGGCACGCCGTGCAGGCGGGCGAAGTATTCGAGCTGAGCCCCCGCGGCCATGCGCGGATAGAGACCGCGCTCCTCGGGCATGTATCCGATTCTGCGGCGGGCCTCCATGTCGAGCGGGCGGCCGTTCCACGTCACGGTCCCCGAGTCCGCCGCCATCACGCCGAGCATGATGCGCATGGCCGTCGTCTTGCCCGCGCCGTTGGAGCCGACGAATCCGAAGATCTCCCCTCGGCCGACGTGAAAGCTGAGATTCCGCAAGGCCCGCAGACTCCCGAAGGATTTATTGAGACTGCCTACCTCTAGCATGAAGCCATCTTGGCACAGGGCCGCAGGCCGGTCCACGGGTGGGCGGTATGTCGGGAACCCGGAGAGCGTTGAACATCCTTCCCCAGCCCGCGGGCGGGCGCCGGGATTCGCCGTTCGCGAGCCGAAGCCGGCGGCGTCGGGCGGCTTGCATCCGCGGAAACCCGAAACCCGCCGTCCGCGGCGGAAACCCGCCTTGAAGCCCGCCGTCATCCCCGCCCGGATGGCGTCCCGTCCGCTGGCGCCGAGTGCCCGCGAGTGACCAGACGGGGCTCGCGCTCCATGTTCCGCAGGCCGAACCACAGGAGGTTTGTGACGTGCGCCGCGGTGTCCTCCTTCGAATAGCCGCGGTTCTCCGACCACCACTGTCCGATCTGCCCGACTCCGCCGGCCAGGATCTGGCCGTAGATCGGCGCGGTCGAAGCGTCCAGGCCGCGTTGGGCCATGAGCGGGGCCAGGTGGTTCGTCACCTGCTCGGCGACGTCGGCTATCACCGTGGCGAACGTTTCGCTCCTGACGGCGGTGGGGGACTGGTGGGCGAGGAGGTGGAAGCCGTCGGGATTCTCCTCGATGTAGTCCAGGAGGCTGACGACGATTCCCTCCAGGACCTCCCGCGGAGCGAGTTCGGGACGCATGCGGGAGGAGAGGATTCCCGAGAGCTCCGTCACCTCACGGTCGACGATCACCTGGTAGAGGCCTTCTTTACCGCCGAAATGCTCGTACACGACCGGTTTGGACACGTCGGCGGCACTCGCGATTTCCTCGACGGAGACGGCGTCGTACCCGCGGGCGCCGAAAAGCTGACGTGCGACTCTGATGAGCTGCTCGCGCCGCTCGGAACGGGACATGCGGATGCGACGGCCCTGGGGCGGTGGATTTTCGGTCATGACGCCATTATTGCAGTTGAAAATGTTTAAATCTTCAGTCTTGGGGCGGACGTCGTGGACATGCCCATGCGCCCGGGTGGCGGCGGAGCGTCGCCTTTGACGGGAGACGCGGGTTGGCCGCGAGCTGCGCTCAGGCGAGGACCCTGGGCGCGGGCGGGATTCGGTTGCAGCCGAAGTGGGTTGGTCCCAGGTTCGGAGCGGTCCGGGCGCGGGCGGGATTCGGGCCGACGACACCGGCGCGTCGGCGGTGTGGCGAGCCGGGCTCGAACCCGAGCGGGGTCGGGGTTGCCGGGCTTTCGTCGCCGTTGATTTCCGCCCGGGTTCGGGCGTGTGCGAACCGGTTGCGGGGTGGGCGGCGTGCCGGATCGTGAGCGAGTCATTATGCGCGCGCCTGCCGATGCCATAGAATCGTCACGGTCGATCCGCCCTGGTGTAATGGCAGCACAGAGGTCTTTGGAACCTTTTGTCCGGGTTCGAATCCTGGGGGCGGAGCGGGAGCCGGACGCGTCCGATTGGTCAGACGGGCGGTGCGCGGCCGGCTCACGGGTGAGGCTGTACCCAACAGGAAGGGGCTCCCGTGAACACAACGCGTCCGGCCGCCGTCGTGGTTCTCGCCGCAGGCCAGGGCACCCGCATGAAGACGTCCATTCCCAAAGTCCTCCAGCCGATGTGCGGCCGCTCCCTCCTGGAGCACGCCATCGCCGCCGCCCGAGGGCTCGACCCGAGCCACCTCGTCGTCGTCGTCCGGCACGAACGGGACAAGGTGGCGGCCCACGCGCTCGCCTTCGACCCGGATGTCGTCGTCGCCGACCAGGACGACGTCAAAGGCACCGGCCGGGCGGTGTGGTGCGCCCTGCGAGAGCTTCCCGCCGACCTGGAGGGGCCCGTCCTCGTTATGGCGGGCGACACGCCGCTCCTATCCGCGGACGTGCTCGCCGGTCTCCTCGCCGAACACGAGGGCAGCGCCGTGACGGTGCTGACGGCATCCGTCCCGGACGCCGCCGGCTACGGGCGCATCCTCCGCGACGAGGCGGGGGAGATCCGCGGCATCGTCGAACACGGGGACGCCACGGCGGAACAGCGCGACATCGGCGAGATCAACACGTCCACCTACGTCTTCGACGCGGCCTTCCTGCGCGGGGCCATCGCGGACCTCGACGCGGCCAACGCCCAGGGCGAGCTCTACCTGACCGACGTCGTGGCCGCCGCCTACCGGGCCGGGGCCGGAGTCGCGGGACTGCTCGTCGAGGATTCGGTCCTGGTCGAGGGATGCAACGACCTCGTCCAGCTCGCCGCTCTGCGCGCAGAGATGAACCGGCGCCTCCTGGAGGGCTGGATGCGCCGGGGCGCGGCCGTCGTGGACCCCGGCACGACCTCGATCGACGTGACCGTCACCCTCGCACCGGACTGCCGCGTCCTTCCGGGAACGGGGCTGTACGGGACGACCGCCGTCGCGTCGCGCGCAGTCGTGGGCCCCGGCGAGTTCACCGACACGAGCGTCGGAGAGGGAGTGGTCGCCGGCCACGTGGTGGCCAGAGGGGCGACGATTCAGGCGGGCGCCGAGCTCGCACCCTACACCGTGCTCACCGGGCCGTCTGAGCGCGTCGCCGGTTCCGCGGCGGGCGTCGAGCCGGCCGACGGGCGCACATCCACCGTCCCGGCGGGCAGGACAGGCCCGGCGGGCAAGCACAGCGAGGATCAGGCATGACGGGATTCAAAGTATCGAACGACAAGCGCCTCGTCCTCATCTCCGGACGGGCCCATCCGGTTCTGGCCCAGGCGGTGGCCGAAGAACTGAGCATCGACCTGCTGCCGATCATCGCCTACGACTTCGCCAACTCCGAGATCTACGTGCGCTTCGAGGAATCCGTTCGCGGCGCCGACGTCTTCATCCTCCAATCACATCCCGACCCGATCAACAAGTGGGTGATGGAACAGCTCATCATGGTCGACGCCGCCAAGCGAGCCTCGGCCAAGCGCATCACGGCCGTCGCCCCCTCGTATCCTTATGCGCGCCAGGACAAGAAGCACAAGGGCCGCGAGCCGATCTCGGCGCGCCTGCTCGCCGACCTGTTCAAGACGGCCGGGGCGGACCGGATCATGAGCGTGGACCTGCACGCCTCCCAATCCCAGGGGTTCTTCGACGGGCCCGTCGACCACCTCTGGGCGATGCCGACCCTCGTCGAGTATGTGCGCGGACGCGTGGACGCCACGAACGCCGTCGTCGTCTCGCCCGACGCCGGACGCATCAAAGTCGCCGAGCAGTGGGGCAACCGCCTGGGCGGCGTGCCGCTCGCCTTCGTCCATAAGACCAGGGACCTGACCCGCCCGAACCAGGCGACGGCCAACAGGGTGGTCGGCGACGTGGCCGGGCGGACCGCCATCATCGTCGACGACCTCATCGACACCGCCGGAACGATCTGCGGGGCCGTGCGGGTCGTGCTCGAAGCCGGGGCGAAGGACGTCATCGTGGCCGCCACCCACGGCGTGCTCTCCGATCCGGCGACTAAGCGCCTCCAGGAGTCCGGCCTGCGCGAGCTCGTCATCACCGACACGCTGCCGATCGGCCCCGAGAAGCGCTTCCCGGGGATGACCGTGCTGTCGATCGCCCCCGTCCTGGCACGGGCCATCGACGAAGTCTTCGAGGACGGCTCGGTCACGAGCCTGTTCGCCGGGGCCTACTAGACCCGCCCCTGACGGCGCCGGTCCGCCGACCCCCTGACGGCGCCGGTCCGCCGAGGCCGCCGGGGCCGCCGGGGAGGTATAGCCTTGCGGCGATGTGCATTCTCCTTTTCGCCGCGGGCGCCGGCGCCGGAATGATCGGCTACCTCGTCGGCCTCGCCTCCCTCATCAGCTATCCTGCGCTCATCGCAGCGGGCGTGCCGCCGGTGCTGGCCAACACGTCGAACACGGTCGGGTTGCTCGGGGCGGGGGTGGGGTCGATCGCCAACGCGTGGAGGCGGATGGCCGCGGTCAGGATCTACCCGCACTGGGTCCAGCTGGCAGTCTCGGCGGCCGGAGGGCTCGCGGGAGGCGCGCTCCTCGTCGTGGCCGACCCGGACGTCTTCGAGGCGGTCGTCCCCTGGCTCGTGCTCTCCGGCGCCGTGCTCGTCGCGCTCAGCCCCCGCATCAACGGCGCGCGGACGCGGCGGCGCCTGCCTTTGCCGGTCTACCTGACCTTCCTCGTGCTCATCACGATCTATGGGGGCTACTTCGGAGCGGGGGCGGGAGTGCTCTTCTTCGCGCTGTGCATGCTCGGCACGCCCATGACCGCCCACGAGGCCGTCCTCATGAAGACTCCGATGCTCTTCGTCTCCAACCTGACGGCGGCGATCCTGTTCATCGCCCGCGGCGACGTCGACTGGGGCGCGGCGGTCGCCGTGGGCGCGGGGGCCTTCGCGGGCGGATACGCCGCGCCGGCGCTCCAGCGCTTCATCCCCGAGCCGCTCATGCGCTGGCTCGTCGTGGCCGGCGGGTGCGTCATGACCGCCTGGCTGCTGCTGCGCTGAACCGGGACGGCCCACGGTCCCGGCCGCGTTGAGCCCGGCTGGCCCAGGGCCCGCAGCCGGGCCGACGGGCCTCCGACCGTCCGCGGCCGGCCGTCGACGCCTGGACATCCGCGACCCGCGCCGACCGCGTTCCCCGTCTGGGAGAGCCCGCGTCTCGCCCGCACCCGGGCGCCTTGCCCTCCGGAGTGGCCCACTTTACAATCGCGTCTCGCTCCCGTATTATTTCGTTATGTCGCGAAATAACGAATCAAGCGTGTTCTCCGCGCTCGGCCACCCCACCCGGAGGGCCGTGCTCGCCTACCTGCGGGATCGCGACTACGTGAAGGTGGGCGACATCGCCGAGGCCGTCGGAGTGGCGGGCTCGACGCTGTCCGGCCATCTGCGCGTCCTGCGCGAGGCGGACCTGGTGGTCTCCCGGCAACGCGGCACGCAGGTCCAGTACCGCATCAACCTCACCGTGATCGACGAGGCGATGCTCCTGCTCGCCTCCCTCGGCGGCGCCCTGCGCAAGCCCAGGCCCGGCGCCGCGAAGGCCGGCACCCCCGCTCCGGCCAGCCCCGGCCCTCCCGCCCCGTGGGAGGCCGATGGGGAATCAGACGACAAGACAACCGAGGAGGAGACATGATCCCCAAGAATCCCGATCATCGCCTCTCGAAAGGCCCTTTGATCTTCGCAGCCCTGGCCATCGTCTTCATGGCGGTGTGGAGCATCGTGCACTGGTCGCAGATGGCGCCCTCGATCGTGACCCGGCAGGCCGCGGGCAATCACGGCGCCAGCAGGGTCTCGCGGGAGGTCACCGCCGTCGCCGCGCCCGCGGCCCTCCTGCTCCTGACGGCGCTCAGCGCCGCGGCCCCCGCACTGCAAGCCAGGCTCGACAAGCGCCTCTTCTCCGCCTCCGGCACCCCCGGCCGCGGATCGGCGCGCGTCCTGGGAGCCGCACTGGTCGGCTTGAGCATCCTGAGCAGCACGCTCCACGTCGCGTTCGTCGGCATGCACACCGGCGCGGACCTCCCCGTGGAGAAGCTCGTCGGCGTCGCCGTGGGCGTCATGCTGACGATCCTCGGGGTCTACCTTCCGCTCGCCAGGCCCGACGGCGCGCTCACGAGCCGTCGGATGGAGGCCTTCCGCGCCGCCCAGGGCCCCGCCTACCGCGTCGCCGGATTCGCTATGGCCGCCCTCGGGGTGGCGACGGTCGTGGTGGCGCTCCTCTGGCCCTGGCTCACGATCGTCGTCGCCCCCGCGGGGGTGCTCGTCATCTGCGCCGGGATCTTCGTGAAGGCGCTCATAGCCGCTTTCCGCTCATGAGCCCGCGGACAGCCGGACGCCCAGGCGGTCGGCTATCCAGACGTACTCGAGCGCCTGCTCGCGCAGCCCGTCGTCGATCGTCGAATTCCCGACGTGGCCGCCGGAGCGGACCCGGAGCAGGAACGGCCCTCCCGTGGCGTCGTGGCGCAGGCGGTTGATCCACTTGAGCGGCTCGACCGCCGAGACCCGGCTGTCGTCGCTGCCGCACGTGGCCAGGACGGGCGGGTATTCGACCGGCCGGACGTTGTGGTAGGGCGAATAGGAGCGGATGCACCGCGCGATGTCGGGGTCCTCCAGGGGGTCCCCCCATTCCTTCCGGTCGCTGATCGTCAGCGGGAGCTCGGGTTTCATCATCGTCGTGAGGGGATCGACGAAGGGGACGTCGGCGACGACTCCGCAGAAGGCCGCGGGGTCCGCGTTCAGGCTGGCTGCGACGAGCAGGCCTCCGGCGCTTCCCCCCATCGCCACGATCCGCGCGGGATCGGCCAGCCCCCGCGCCACCAGCTCGTCCCGGCACGCGAGGAAGTCCGTGAAGCTGCGCGGCTTGCCCAGGCCGCGCGCGGCCTCGTGCCACCCGGATCCCTTCTCCCCGCCGCCGCGCACGTGCGCGAACGCGTAGACGACTCCGGCGTCGACCAGGCGCAGGAGCATGGGGTTGTAGCGCCGCCCGACGTTCGCATCGTAGGCGCCGTACCCGCAGAGCAGCACGGGGGCCTTGGGCGGGCCGTCCGCTCTGCGCACGACGGTGATCGGCACGTCCTGCCCGTCCTCGGCCTTCGCGTGGATCTGCTCCTCGACGTAGGGCACCGGGGACTCGGGGGGCTGCGGGCCGATCCTGTGGGCGGCCGTCGGCTCGTCGATCCTCACCCGGTACAGGGAGAGTTTCTGGACGAGCGACGTGCGGGCTACGAGGATCTCCTCCGCGTCCCACTCGGGGGTCATGGCGAGGTTGATGTCCGCATCTCCCCACGGGTCGATCGCGGTGAAGCGCGCGCCCCCAGAGCCCAGGTCGGCGCATCGGGCGGTCAGCACGACGTTGCGGCCGTTGTGGCGGACGCCCACCAGGAGGTGGTCCCTCAAGGCGAGGGCGGAGGCCAGCCGGCGGTCCTCCGAGTGCGCGAGGAGCGTGAGCCACTCCTCCCTGGGCGCCGGAGTCCGGTCCTCCCGCAGAGGCGCCAGCAGCAGCGCGCCGTCGGGGCAGGAGGGCGAGGTGACGGTGAGGGCCAGGAAGTGGCCGTCCCCGCACGAGACGTGCGCGCAGGTCGCCGATTCGTCGTCGGCTATCCCGTCGATTCCGATCAGGCGGTTCGACGGATCGTCGGCGACGAGGTAGAAGTTCTTCGTCACCCCGCGCGACGCCGCGGTGACGAAGACGAGCTCGCCGGAGGAGGAACGCGACACGCGGACTCGGAAGCGCTCGTCTTCCTCCTGGAACACGCTGACGGAGTCCCGCGGAGACTCCGTCCGGTGGCGGGTGACCTCGCAGGGGCGGTTCTTGGAGTCGAGGTGGACGGCGAAGAAGGAGTCGCCGTCCTGGCTGAACACGATCGACGAGGAGACTCCGTCCAGGCCCGTGTCGATCTCCCGCCCGGTCGAGAGCTCGCGGAGCCGGACCGCATACGATTCCCCGCCGGTCGAATCCTCGGTCCAGGCGACGTACCTCTCGCAGGGGCTCAGGTGCACGGAGCCGACGCCGACGTACGAGCCCGGGAGGACATCGTCGAAGTCGATCAGCACCTGCGCGTCCCCGGCGTCGATGCGATCCCGGCCCGGAGGCTCCATCCCCTCGGCCCGGATGCGCAGGATGCGGGGATGGCGCGCTCCGGGCGCGAGATCGGGGACGAACCACCAGTCGCCTTGGCGCTGCGGGATGCCGAACTCGCTCTCCACGACGTCGTCCTTCACGGCCTCCGCCAATCGGCGGGCCGCATCCTCGTACCGCTCCAGGTGCCTGCTGGCATACTCCTCCTCGAGGCGCAGCGCCTCCTCCGTCTCGCCGCGCACCCACTCGTACGGGTCGGTCCATTCCTCTCCGTGAAGCCGGAATTCCATATCCTTTCGGGGCAGCGTGGGAACGCTCTCATGCATGCTGACTTCCTCCGTGGTTTCCTATGCGGGGTGTGGCCATTCCAGTGGCGAACGCCCAGATGGCGATCTGGACGCGATTGTGGACGCCGAGTTTCGAGACGATCTTGCCGACGTGCGCCTTCACCGTGCTGATCTCCAGGTAGAGCTCGTCGGCGATGTCCCGATTGCTCCTCCCCTCGGCGAGCAGCTTGATCACCTCGGCCTCGCGATCGGTGAGCCCGTGTTCGCGGTGGTCCGCCGCCTTCTGCTCCGAGGGCTGGCCCTTGCGCCGGGAGAGCTCGGAGACCAGGCGTCCGACGAGGGAGTCGGAGACGACGCATCCGCCCTTGGCCACCGTGTGGATCGCGCTGACGAGCCGGTCGGGGTCGCTGTCCTTGAGGAGGAAGCCGGACGTTCCCAGGTCGAGGGCTTCGAAGAGGTAGGAGTCCAGATCGAAGGTCGTCATGACGATGATCCGGACGTCCGGGCGCTGGGCGAGGATCCTCTTCGACGCCCAGAGCCCGCTGCCTCTGGGCATGCGCACGTCCATGAGCACGACGTCGGCCCTCAGAGCCAGTGCGCGCTCCACCGCCTCCTCCCCGGTCGAGGCCTCCCCGACCACCGCGATGTCCGGGTCGGCCCGGAGGAAGAGGCCGAAGCCCTTGCGCACCACAGGCTGGTCGTCGGCGATCAACACCTTGATAGTCACTGATCCTGCTCCTTTCCGCAGATGCGCCCGCACACCTGCCATCCGCCCTCGGCAGTGGGGCCGGTGCGCAGGGTGCCTCCCAGGAGGTCGACGCGCTCGGCCATGCCGACGAGCCCGAAACCCCCGCCGCTGCCCTCCACGGTGGCTTGCGGAGGGCTGTTCACTATGTCGAAGGCGATGGCGCCGCCGGACGACGCGAGGGAGATCGTGACGGAAGCATTCGGAGCGTGTTTCACCACATTCGACAGCGATTCCTCGACTATACGATAGCATGTTAGCTGAATAGCCGTGCTCAGGTGATCGAAGTTCCCTTTTTCCTCCAGTTCTATGCTTTCGATTCTCTTCCGAAAATCATCGATGAGTTCGTGAATGTTGTCCATTGTCGGCTGCGGGGCGATGTCGAATCCGCCGTCCAAGCGGAGGATTCCCACGATCTGCCTCAAACTCTCCAGGGAATTCTTCGCCTCCGAAGATATCGAGGTGAGCAAATCGCGGACCTCGGCGGGCTTTTTCTCGTAGAGCTTCGAGGCGACCTCGCTCTGAATGACTATTCCCGTGAGGTGATGCGCTGTTATGTCATGGAGTTCGCGTGCCATTTGGCGACGTTCATGAACTATGATTTCCTTAGTATGCCTTCTATGTTCGTCTTGCAATGTAGAGAAGCGACGATGGAACTGAAATATCTTCGATCGATAATTTGAGGCGATTTTTCCTATTGAAACATATATAATATAAGTAAATATCACATTAATTATAATATTAGCTGTTTCTAATGTTAGATTTTCTCTCGAGGAAGGCTCCGATTCCGTCATCAGCGCTAGCTGGCAGACGATGTCCAAAAGGATCGCAGCGGTGAGGGACGTCGCGAACCTCCGTCCCTTGACGTGGATGCTCAGGGATATGACGGAGAAGATGTACAGCGGAGTGTGGGCGAACGTGCGGCTGTTCAAGAGCAGCATAACGACCCCCATCGTCGCCGCCATGGCGAGGAACGAGCTCACCGGATGCCTCTCCCGGTGAGCGAGGATGAACGTCTGGGCGACGATGACGCACAGGCTGATCGCGACGAACAGGGCTTGCCGGTCCACCGCCTCGGCCGGCGGCTTGGTGTATGCGCCCGCGAGGATGTGGCCGACGCTGGTGTAGATCGCGGAGGCGATGCCAACGGCGAGCACGAGGGGGGTGGGGAAGATCGGGCCTGTTCGCTGCTTATCGGAGTTTTGGAGGGAGGATTCCACAACTAGCGTCCTCATATCGATGATGTTGTGTCCCGTAGCGCGAATGGAAATCCCCGTCCAGTATTGCAGGTCGGTCGCTGGAATGCATTCAACCAAGGTCTAATGCCCATGGTGGACTTAAGTTCACAGTTCCATGCGAATGGCTGCCGTGTCGGGGGTCACAGAAATCGCGGCATTCCGCGGTTTCGGAGCGGTAACCCTGCCGTGTTCCGACTTAGGTCGGGCGTTGACCGCCCGTTCGCGGCTCTGCTGTCATGGACTCAACCCGCTTAGAAGCGGCGAATTGAAAATGACCAGCAGATTGGAGCGGTAAAATGGATATGACATATGTTGAGTACTGTTATGCGGATCCATATTTCTATGAAACGATCCATGGGGCGAAGAACGCATCATTGGGACGGAACAGTAAGTACAGGATCGACTCCGCTTCAGATTGGTCGGATTGGAGGCAGGTCGAGTCCAACGGATGGCTCCACGTCATGCCCTTGGACTCGACCCTGCCTGACCAGGGCTGGAAGATACACTGCTCGGCCACGAAGGAGAACGCCCAAGAGATCCTCCAGGCGGTCTCAGCCTATTGCTTCAGCAGGAGAATCCACTTCAAATTCCTCCCGTCGGCTACGGATCTCTTCCGCTCGAACGTGAAGTACGCGCCGCGCGGAGGCAGTGGAAAGTTCATCACGATATACCCGGTCGATTCTAAGGATACGGAGCGGATCCTCCACGACCTCGACCGAGAGATCGGCGGGTACGAAGGCCCCTACATCCTCAGCGATCTGAGATACAACGAAGGGCCGCTCTACGTTCGTTACGGAGCCTACAAGCAGGATTTCGTCCGCAACGAGTTCGACGAACTCGTCCCCGCGATTCGCCGGCCGGACGGCGAGCTCGAACCGGATCACCGGCTTCCCACCTTCTCGCCGCCCGAGTGGGTCGAGCTGCCCGAGTTCGTCGTCCGCATGAAGGAAGCGCTGGGATCGGGGGAGCGCCCCGACGAATTCGCTTACGAAATCACCGAATCCCTTCATTTCTCCAACGGCGGCGGCATCTACAAGGGGCGTTCCCTGGCGACCGGACGCCAGGCGGTGCTCAAAGAGGCCCGCCCGCACGCCGGGCTGACCCCCGACGGAAGGGACGCCGTCAGCCGCCTCGAGCAGGAAGCGGATTTCCTGCGGAAGTTCGGGGATCTCGACCAAGTCGTGAACCTTCAGGATCAGTTCGTCGTCTCGGGGCATCACTTCCTCGTGGAGGACTACGTGCCGGGCATAACGCTCAACAAGGCGATGGTCGCCCGCAACCCGCTCATCCGCGCCGACCAGACCCGCGAGGATCGGCTCGCCTACCGCGACTGGGCTCTGGGGATCATGGCCGAAGTCGAAGAGGCCCTGCGATCCTTCCATCGCGAAGGCGTCGTCTTCGGCGACCTGCACCCCAACAACATCATCGTCACCGACGAAGGCAGGCCCGTGTTCATCGACTTCGAGATGGCCTACCCCGTCGACGAAGTGAACGTCATCCCGACGGGCGCCCCGGGATACATGGCCGGCGACGGACGCACAGGGATCCCGGCGGATCTGTACGCCCTGGGGTGCACCAAGCTCTCGCTGTTCTTCCCCCTGACGGTCCTCATCCCGCTCGACCCGCTGAAGCTCCGCCAACTCGTCGACGCGGCGCAGCGCGCGTTCGAACTGCCCGACGAATACTGCCGCGAGATCCTCCGCGACATCGGAATCGAGGCCGAGGAGGACGCCAACTGCCTGGTCCAGGCGACGCGCTCCGTGGTCAACCGCTGGAACATGTCGAGCCCGGAAGGCGTCGAGGAAGTCTTGACGGGCATCGCCTCGGGCATATGGGAGAGCGCCGACTTCTCGCGCGCCGATCGCGTCTTCCCCGGCGACCCCCATCAGTTCATCGAGAACGGAGTGGGAATCGCATACGGCGCGTGCGGCAATCTGCTGGCGAACCCGGGCACGGACGCGCAGAGGGAGCGGACGCTCGACTGGATCGAGTACGCGGCGAAACGCTTGACGAAGCCCAGTTACGGATTCTATGACGGACTCGCCGGCATCGCCTATACGCTCCGCACGTTCGGCCGAGAGGATGCCGCCGACGCGATTCTCAGCCAACTCCTGAAGCTGGACTTCGCACTGCTGACCTCGGATCTCTACGGAGGCCTCGCGGGCATCGGCATCTACCTCATGGACGAAGCCGAGCGGCGCCCCACGGCTGAGATCCAACAGGCGATCGCGTCCATACGGGACGTCATGGCCCGGCGGCTGGACGAACCCGTCGAATACGTCCGATACGTGGACGGAACCCCCACATCCGCGACGGACAAGGGCGGGCTGATGAGGGGAATGGCCGGGCACGCGGTCTACTGGGTGCGCAGCTTCGAATACTCGGGTGAAGAGACGGACCTCGACCGCGCGGAGAAGGCGCTGGACGTCGATCTCGCCTTGTGCATAGAGGCCGGAGACGGCTCGATCCAGCTCAACGAAGGATGGCGCACACTGCCGTACCTCGCGAGCGGATCCATGGGCGTCGGGCTCGCGATGCTTCGATTCCGAGAGTATCGCAAGCGCCCTGGTGACAAGGAGGCCCTCCGCCGCATCGTCCGATGCGCGGATCCCGAGTTCGCGATCCAGTCGACCCTGTTCAACGGGCGGGCCGGATTCGTCTACTTCCTCACCCAGCTGGCGGAGTCGAACGACGCCGACCTGGTCACCTCAGCCGACATGGAACGGCACGCAAACCTCCTGGGAACCTACGCGGTGCTCAACCGGACGGGAATCCACTTTCCCGGCGACCAGATCATGCGTCTGTCCACCGACTGGTCGACGGGATCGGCGGGAGTCTACGCCGCCCTGGAACGCTACAAGCGGGTTCGGTTCGGAGAGGATGGACGGCGTTCCACGGCCCTCCCGTTCCTGGGAATCGAGCGGGTCAGCCGCTCATACGATATGGCCGTGTCACTATAACAGAGAAGAAAATAATGATTAGTGCTACATTACATCGTTATCTTTGTGTTATAGTAATATAAGTATTACATTTTGCTTAAGGCAACATAATCAATTTTTAGAAAGGAGGTGAATATAGCATGGGTTACATTCTTGATCTCCAGGAGGAGACGTCGCAGACTACTGATGTGCGTAGCTGGAGTTCCTGCTCTATCTGGTCGTGTCACAGTACGTCAAGCTGGTCGTGCTGCTAAGTGAAATATTATTGGTTTATAGAAGGGAGGTGAATATAGCATGGGTTACATTCTTGATCTTCAGGAGGAGACGTCGCAGACTACTGATGTGCGTAGTTGGAGTTCCTGCTCTATCTGGTCGTGTCACAGTACGTCAAGTTGGTCGTGCTGCTAAGTGAAATATTATTGGTTTATAGAAGGGAGGTGAATATAGCATGGGTTACATTCTTGATCTTCAGGAGGAGACGTCGCAGACTACTGATGTGCGTAGTTGGAGTTCCTGCTCTATCTGGTCGTGTCACAGTACGTCAAGTTGGTCGTGCTGCTAAGTGAAATATTATTGGTTTATAGAAGGGAGGTGAATATAGCATGGGTTACATTCTTGATCTTCAGGAGGAGACGTCGCAGACTACTGATGTGCGCGGATGGAGTTCCTGCTCCAACTGGTCGTGTTACAGCACGTCAAGCTGGTCTTTCTGCTAAATAAAATACTATGTATTATTGAAAGGAAACACTCAATGTATATCCTCGAACTCCAGTCCATGGATGGAAATAAAGAAAACGCAACTAAGTTCATCAGCTCAAATAGTTGGGCATTTTGTTTTAGCACAGCCAGCACTATAGTGTGCTGATGAATTTAACTAAAATTAACGAAAGGGTATAAAATGCTTTATGTGATTGAGCTGCAAAATTCTGTCACTGAAAATGACGATCGCATGCCTAGTACATGGAGTCTTGTAGGTTGCGCGAGTACTATAAGCATTGGGCTGTGTTAGGAATGAAATGAGTTTTATTCTTTCATTGCAGTCGAATGCTGAAGCTCATGTATTGAAAAATGAACAGAAGTATAGAAGCATTACTTCTCAATGCATTTGCTTAAGTACAGTCAGTATATGGTTCTGTTGACAAAATTTTAAACGAAAGGACATTTTATGTCGTTTGTCATTGATCTTCAATCTCTAAACGATTCTGATGATAAGATCAACCGTTTGGGAAGTATTACAAGTATAGCATTATGTGGAAGCAGTGTAAGTGCTTTCTGGTGCTAAATAAATTATTTTGATTGAAAGAAATGGATTATGAATTTTATTCTTCAACTTCAAGAGAATGATAATGATGTAGCATTGCAGGAGAGCGGAAAAACGGGAACTATCGTTAGTACCGTCAGTGCTTCTGTTTGTTCCGTTAGTCTTGCTAGCGTTTTTGCTTGCTTGGGGTAATAAATAATCGCTTAAACTATAATATAGTTGAGCATATTCACATGTTGCGGGAGCGTATACCCGCGCTCCCGCAACATGCAGTCGATATTCTGCCGAAGGAGTTGAAAGTGTCGTTCAAAAGTGCGAATCGTTCGAATCCAAAGCATGTTTCACGTTCTGCCGCAGCATCGGAGAACACGGGCAGCCCGAAGTCTGAGCATGCTTCGCGCTTCGCCGAAATGACCAGGGGATGCCGCATCGTTCTCTCGATCGGCCTAGTGCTGTCCGTCGTCGCTTCACTCCTTTCGGTCGTCCAGCCGCGAGTCCTCCAGAATCTCGTCAACGGAATCGCCGCAGGCCGTTCCACGCTGCGCGCCGCCACTCTGCTGACCCTCCTCGCCCTCGGGACGGCCGCGGTGCAGGGGCTCCAGGGCTACCTCGTCCAGCGAGGAGCCGAGTCCATCGCCCGGGGCATGCGCGACCGCCTCGTCAGCCGCTACCTGAGCCGGACGGTGGCGGCGCACGACCGCGCGAACAGCGCAGACCTCCTCTCCAGGGCCAGCGTCGACGTCAACGTGGTGAAGAACATGGTCTCCGCCGGCCTGATTCCGATCGTGGGCGCGATCGTCATGCTGGTCGGCATATCCGGTTTCATGATCCTCTTGGATCCGATACTTTTCCTCACCATTCTCGTGGCCTTCCTCATCGGCCTGGCGATCGTCGTGAGCAAGGGGCGCTCGGTCCGCAAGATGTCCCTGGATCTGCAGACCAGCCTGGGGTCGTTCGCGGCGTCCGTCGAACGCCTCCTCGCGGGGATCCGCACCGTCAAAGCCTCCGGCGCCGAGGACTCCGAACGGGAGAAGGTCGGCGTCCAGTCCGTTCACGTCTGGACGGAGGGAGTCCGCCTGGCGCGCCTCGTCTCGCTCATCCAGCCCCTGGTCAACCTGTGCCTGCAGGGCGCCCTGCTTGTGGTCGTCATCCTGGGAGCCATGAGGCTGAGCAGCGGCAGGATGGACGTCGGCGAGCTCCTCGCCTTCCTCGTCTACCTGTTCATGCTGATAACCCCCATATCCACCCTCAGCCAGTCCTACGCCCAGCTGCAGATGGGATTCGGCGCGCTGGACAGGATCATGGAGGTCGACGGCCTCGACGAAGAGGACTTCGGCCTGGACGCCTCCACGGGGAGGCGACGGGGGGTCTCCATAGAGTTCTCCGGGGTCGACTTCGGCTACCTCGAAGGCGAACCCGTGCTGCGAGACTGCTCCTTCGCCATCCGCCCGGGCGAGAAAGTCGCCATCGTCGGGCGCTCGGGCTCGGGGAAGTCCACCATCGTCGAACTCATCGAGCGCTTCTACGAGGCCGACCGCGGCGAGATCTTCGTCGGCGGCAGGAACGTCTCCTCGATGCCCGTCAGCGAACTGCGCTCCCACATCGCGCTCGTCTCCCAGGAGACCGAGACGCTGACCGGCACGGTGCGCGACAACCTCGCCCCGGGCACACACGCCGTCAGCGACGACCGCATGCGAACCGTACTCAGGCAGGTCGGGCTGTGCGGCCCGGACGGACGCCTCGACCTGGACCTCGACACGGATCTCGGCCAGGGGGGCATCTCCCTGTCCGGCGGGCAGCGGCAGCGGCTGGCCTGGGCCCGGCTGCTGCTCGGCGACGCCGACATCCTGCTCCTCGACGAGGCGACGTCGCACCTGGACCCGCAGACCGAGGCCGCCATATTCGCGCTTCTCAACGCCCACGCCCGCGGACGGCATGCGCGCGGACGCCATGCCCGCGGCAGGACCGTCGTCATGGTCACCCACAGCGAAACCGCGGCCGCGATCGCCGACCGCGTGCTGCTCATCAGCGGCGGAGGCGTCCGCAAGGAAGGCACCCACCGCCAACTTCTGCGCGAAAGCGTGGAATACCGCCAACTGCGGGCCGAATCCCGCCGTAGCGAGGAAAGCCCCATCAGCCTCGAAATAGCCTGAGAGAAAGACTTGGAAGAAAGGGATCATCGTGCTGGAGTTCTCACACGTTACGAAACACTACGATAGCCGCACGGTGCTCGACGACGTGACCTTCGACGTCAAAGCGGGCTGGGTGACCGGCCTCGTGGGGCCGAACGGGTCGGGGAAGACGACTCTTGCCCGCATCCTCCTCGGCCTGGCCGCAGCCGATTCCGGCTCGGTCCGCATCGACGGCCTGCCGTACACGGCGCTCGACCGCCCGGGGCACACGGTCGGGACCCTGTTCGAATCCGTCGGCCTGCACCCGAACATGACGGCCTACAGGCATCTGAGGATCCAGGCCCTCGCGGTGGACGCCTCCGAAAAGCGGGTGGCAGATGTCCTGGCCGACGTCGGGCTCGGCGCCGCTGCCACCCGGAAGATCCGGGGATTCTCGCTGGGCATGCGCCAGCGCCTAGGGCTCGCGACGGCTCTGCTCGGCAGACCGCAGATCCTCGTCCTGGACGAGCCCGCCAACGGGCTCGACCCCGAAGGCATCCGGTGGCTGCGGAACTTCCTCCGCTCCTTCGCCGACCTGGGGGGAACGGTCCTCGTGACGAGCCATCAGCTGGCCGAACTCGCCCGCTTCGCCGACGACGTGGTCGTCATCTCGCAGGGGCGCGTGGTGGACGCCCGCCCGATAGCGGGCCTGGGCGGCGACGAACTCGAGGACATCTACAGGAAGGCGGTCGGATCGATCGCGGACCTGGACGCCATGCGAACGCGAAACGAGGTGCGGCATGCTACGAAGTGAGCTTCTGCGGATCCGCACCTCGCGGGCGACCGCCGCCATCGCCGCGGTCGTCTTCGCCGAGGCCGTCGTGGGGGGCCTGGTGGTGTCCTTCCTCCCCGGCATCCTCAAGGCCCTGATCCGCTTGAACGACGTGATCCCGAACGCGACGCAGGCGGACCGGATGTCTCCTGAGACCATCGACGCGCTGAGACTCGGACACGAGAACGTGCAGGCGACCGTGGCCGACCCCGCCGGAGGCTTCGGGCTGGGATTCTCCGCCGCGGTGATCGGCGCTGTCGTGCTGGGCGCCTTCTACGTGACGAACGGATACCGGCACGGCTCCATCGCCCTGAACGCGCTCGTGCAGCCCTCCCGCATCCGCCTCCTGGGCGTCAAGGCGGCGGCCCTGACGATCACGGTCCTCGCCGCCTGCCTCCCCCTCGTGATAGTGCGGGCAGGCATCCTGGCCTTCGCCGCCGCCGCGCAGGACGTCGGCGGAACGCTGGGCATGGCCGACCTGGCCGGCATATGGCTGCGCGGCGCCGGCTCGCTCGTCCTCTTCGGCTTGATCGGCCTGGGGGTGGGATTCGCCGTCCGCAGCCCCGTCGCCTCCCTGACCATGATCTTCACCGTCCTGCTCGTCGAATCGAGCCTTCGCCCCATCGCCGCCCTCATCGCCGGAGGGGTCACCCCGGCCAACTACCTGCCGTTCGGGCTGTCCGCCGACGCCGTCCGCGGTCCGGGGCTGTTCAGCGGCATGTCCTTCGACTCCTCCGTCGGGACGCTCGCCGCCGGGATCGTCCTCGCGGCCTGGACCGGCGCCCTCCTCTTCCTGGGGGCGAGGCGCTTCGTCAGGGACGACATCCCGGTCTCCACCTCCGGCTGACCGGTCTCCTCTTCGACTCGCCAGCTGACAGGCGGGCTCGAACCCCTGACTGGCAGATTCGGCCGCTCCCTCGGCGGGCGGGTCCACGTGTGGGAAGCCGACGCGCGGCTTCGCAGCGGGTTCAGCCCGGCTGGAACATCGCGGGACGTCGCGGTCGGCGGCGTGCGCCTCGCAGCGGGCTTGGCCCTTCGCCCCGCCGGCGCTAGGATGAGACGGCTGCCTCGGCGAGGGAGGCGCGCCCAGCCGGGCGCTCGCTCCGTTATCGACGCGGTGGGTGCGCTCCGTGCACGGCCGTCGTGGAAGAGGCCGCGATGCGCGGGCGCCGGCCCGCGCACTGACACGAAGGGAGAGCCCACCATGGCAGACAAACTCGAAGCCGCCTCGCGGTCCCATTTCGGCAAGGGCGCCTCGCGCCGACTGCGCCGCGACGGCCGCGTCCCCGCCGTCATCTACGGCCACGGCGCCGACCCCGTGCACGTCTCGGTCGACGCGCACGAGATCTTCCTGGCCACCAAGGGGCAGGCCAACCCCATCCTCACGGTCGTCGTGGACGGCAGGGACCAGCTGGTGCTCGTCAAAGAACTCCAGCGCAACCCTCTCTCGCGGGCCATCGAGCACCTCGACCTGCTCCGCGTGGCCTCCGGCGAGAAAGTCGAAGTCGAAGTGCCCATCGAGGTGACCGGAGAATCCGCGCCCGGAACCATTCACACGATCGAACTCATGCACGTGCTCGTCAAAGCGCCCGCCACGCACATCCCCGAGGCGGTCGTCGTCGACGTCGAAGGCCGCGAAGACGGCAGCCACGTCACCGTCGCCGACCTCGCTCTCCCCGCGGGAGTCGAGTCCGAGGCCGACCCTGAGACCATCGTGGTGGTCGTCTCCACCCCGCAGGCCACAGATCTGCCCGAGGAGGCCCCGGTCGAGGCCGAGGCGGCCGAGGCTCCGGCCCCCTCCGCCGAGGGCTGAGCGGCGCGGGGCAGGGCGCCGTGCACGCCGTCATCGGCCTGGGCAACCCCGGGCCGTCATACGCCGCCACCCGGCACAACGTCGGGCAGATGGTCGTCGGCCTCCTCGCCGAGCGCGCTGGCGGCAGGCTGTCTTCTGTCAAGAACACGGGCGCCCTGGCCCTCACCGCGCACATCGGCCCGCCGCCGTCGGCCAAGGCGCTCCTCGGCGTCTCGACCGGGTACATGAACGTCTCCGGCGGACCGATCAAGGCCCTCCTCGCCTACTTCTCCATCGACTCGGACGAGCTCATGGTGGTCCACGACGACCTCGACCTCCCCTTCGGCGCCCTCCGGCTCAAATGCGGCGGGGGAGAGGGCGGCCACAACGGGCTGAAGTCGATCAGCCAGGCGCTCGGCACGCGGGACTACATCCGGCTGCGCTGCGGCATCGGGCGCCCGCCCGGACGCCAGGACCCCGCCGACTTCGTCCTGTCGCCGTTCTCCGCGCGGGAGCGCGCCGACCTCGGGGCCGTGATCGAGGAGGCCGCCGACGCGGCCGTGGACGTCCTCGCCCGCGGCCTGACCGCCGCGCAGATGCGCCTCCACACCGACCGCGGGTAGGCGGCCGGCGGGCCGGGCCGGCGGCGAACCAATACGGCAGACGACAATAGACAGGTGGAGACGGCCGGAATGCTACGTTCAATCCTTCCCATCGTCGGAGCCGACCCGGCTCTCGCCCAGGCGCTCTCGCAGACCGGAAACCGCGACATCGCCATGCCCCGCGGCCTCGTGCCCCCGGCCCTCGCGCTCCTGGCCGGCGAGGGCGACTCCGCCGCGCACTCCGGGCCCGGCGCAGGTCGGGCAGGATCTCCAGATGCGAATGGCGCCCTCGCCGCGCACTCCGGGCCCGGCGGGGAGCAGGCGCGGCCGCTCGCCGTCGCCGTCACCGCGACGGGCCGCGGCGCCGAAGAGCTCGCCGCCGCCCTGGGCTCCTATCTGCCCGGCGAGGCCGTCGACGTCTTCCCCGCATGGGAGACCCTGCCCCACGAGCGGCTCTCCCCGCGCTCCGACACCGTCGCGCGGCGCCTGCGCGTCCAGCGCCGCCTCGCCCACCCCGCGGAATTCCCTCCCCTGAGGATCCTGGCCATGCCGGTGCGCGCCCTCCTGCAGCCCATCGCCGCCGGGCTGGGCGATCTCGCGCCGGTTCGCGTGCGCCTCGGCGACGCCGTCGACCTCGAAGCGCTCGAACGCGACCTGGCCGGCGCCGCCTACTCGCGAGTGGACATGGTCGAACGCCGCGGAGAGTTCGCCGTGCGCGGCGGGATCCTCGACGTCTTCCCGCCCACCGACCCGCGTCCGTCGCGCATCGAGCTGTTCGGCGACGAAGTCGAGGAGATCCGGACCTTCTCCGTGGCCGACCAGCGCTCGCTCGAGCCGGTCGGGGAGGTCTACGCGCCGCCGTGCCGCGAAATCCTGGTCGACGAACGCGTCCGAGCCCGCGCCCGCGGCCTGATTAAGGACCTGCCCGGAGCCGTCGACATGCTCGACCGGATCGCCGCCGGCTCCGCCCCGGAGGGCATGGAGTCCCTCGCCCCCGCCCTCGTGGACATGGTCCCCGTCCTCGACACCCTCCCGGCGGACGCCAGGATCGCGCTCGTCGAACCCGAACGCGTCGCCCAGCGCGCGGACTCGCTCATCGCCACGACCGAGGAGTTCCTCGCCGCGGCGTGGTCGTCGGCGGCGGCGGGAGGCGCGGTCCCCATCGACGTCGACCAGGCGTCCTTCGCCAGCCTCGCGCACACCCGCGCCCGCGCGGACGCCCGCGGCATGGGATGGTGGACCCTCGCCGGATTCGCCCGCGAAGGCGCCGAGGCCGTCCGGGCGGGCGAACCCCAGAGGTTCATGGGTCGAGTCGACGCGGCTATCGCCGGCATCGGCGAGAGAGCCCGCTCCTCCTGGCGGCAGGTGATCGCGGTCGAAGGCCCGGGAATCGGCCGCAGGATGCGCGAACAGCTGGAGGAGGCCGACGTCCCGGCCGTCTTCGCCGACGACCTGCCGGCCGCGCTCGAACCGGCCGTCTGCTACGTGACCGCCGCCCCCGCCGCCTCCGGCTTCGTCATGGACGAGCAGAGGTTCGCCCTCGTCGCCGCCGCCGACATCACCGGCCGCGGCGGATCCTCGACGCGCGAGATGAGGAGGCTCCCCGCCCGCCGCAAGGCCTCCGTGGACCCGCTCGCCCTCAAGCCGGGGGACTTCGTCGTCCACGAGCAGCACGGCGTCGGCCGCTTCGTGAAGATGGCCAAGCGGTCCATCGGCGCCAACCGCGAGACCCAGCGCGAATACGTCGTCATCGAGTACGCCTCGACCCGGCGCGGCGCCCCGCCCGACCAGCTGTGGGTGCCGACCGACGCCCTCGACCAGGTCTCGCGCTACTCCGGCGGGGAAGCCCCCGCCCTCAACAAGATGGGAGGCGCCGACTGGGCCAAGACCAAGGCGCGGGCCCGGGCCGCCACCCGCCAGATCGCCTCCGAGCTCGTCCGCCTCTACGCCTCCCGCCAGGCCGCGAAGGGCTTCGCCTTCTCACCCGACACGCCCTGGCAGCGCGAACTGGAGGATTCCTTCGCCTACGTCGAGACTCCCGACCAGCTCCACACCATCGACGAGGTCAAGGCCGACATGGAGAAACCCGTCCCCATGGACCGGCTCGTCTCCGGGGACGTCGGCTACGGCAAGACCGAGATCGCTCTGCGCGCCGCTTTCAAAGCCGTCCAGGACGGCAAACAAGTGGCGATCCTCGTGCCCACCACGCTGCTCGTCTCCCAGCACTACGAGACCTTCCAGGAGCGCTTCTCCGGGTTCCCCGTGCGCCTGGCCGAGCTCTCGCGCTTCCAGAGCGAGAAGGAGTCGCAGGAGACGATCGCGGGGCTGGCCGCCGGCACGGTCGACGTCGTCATCGGAACCCACCGGCTCCTGACCGGGAACGTCAGGTTCAAAGACCTGGGGCTCGTGGTCGTCGACGAGGAGCAGCGCTTCGGCGTCGAGCACAAGGAAACCCTCAAGCAGCTCTACCCCGACGTCGACGTCCTGTCGATGTCGGCCACCCCGATCCCGCGGACCCTGGAGATGGCCGTGACGGGCGTGCGCGAGATGTCCACCCTGGCCACCCCTCCCGAGGAGCGCCATCCCGTCCTCACCTACGTGGGGGCGCGCGAGGACAAGCAGATCGTCGCGGCCATCCGGCGCGAACTGCTGCGCGACGGGCAGGTCTTCTACGTCCACAACCGAGTCGGCGACATGGAGCGCGTCTCGGCCCGCCTGGCCGAGCTCGTCCCCGAGGCGCGCGTCGGCGTCGCCCACGGGAAGATGAGCGAACACCAGCTCGAACTGGTCATCCAGGCCTTCTGGGACAAGGAGATCGACGTGCTCGTGTGCACGACGATCGTCGAGACCGGCCTGGACATCTCCAACGCCAACACGCTCATCGTCGAGGACTCCGAACGCCTGGGCCTGTCCCAGCTCCACCAGCTGCGCGGGAGGGTGGGCCGCGGCCGCGAACGCGCCTACGCCTACTTCCTCTACGACCCCGCCAAGGCGATGACCGAGACCGCCCTGGAGCGCCTGCGCACGATCGCGGCCAACACCGAGCTGGGCTCGGGCATCCAGGTGGCCATGCGAGACCTGGAGATCCGGGGCGCGGGGAACATGCTCGGAGGCGAGCAGTCCGGCCACATCGCGGGAGTGGGATTCGACCTGTACGTGCGCATGGTCTCCGAAGCCGTGGCGAAGATGCGCGGGCAGAAGGCCGACGAGGAGGAGACCGAGGCCGACGTGCGCATCGAACTGCCCGTCGACGCCTACCTGCCCGAGGACTACGTCCCCTCCGAGCGACTGCGCCTGGAGGCCTACGCGAAGATCGCGGCGGCCGGGACAGAGGAGGCGCGCGAGGCCGTGCGCACCGAACTCGTCGACCGGTATGGGCCGGTCCCGGTCCAAGCCGAGAGGCTCTTCCACCTGGCGGCCCTGCGCGAGCTGTGCAGGCAGGCGGGCCTGACGGAGGTGACGATGGCCGGGCGCAACGTCCGCCTCGCCCCCGTCAACCTCCCCGACTCCCGCCAGGCGCGCCTGAAGAGGCTCTACCCGGGCGCCCTGCTCAAGCCCGCCGTCCGCATCGCCATGGTGCCGCCGCCTGGAGAAAGCCGCCGCATGGGGGAGAGCGCGAACCTCGCCGGCGACGACCTGCTCGAGTGGGTCGCCATGCTCGTCCACTCCGTGTTCGTCGCCTCCCTCACCGGAGCCTAGTACCATGGGCCACGCGAAGCCGTCGCGCCGGCACCGTCCCCGCGCCGGGCTTCGCGCGTCCGAGCCGCACAGTCGCAAGCCGCAGGAAGGGCAGACATGATCCGCTCATTGAGGAAGGCCCACGCGGGCGCCGCCCTGGCGATCGCCGCCCTGGCGATCGCCGGATGCTCGGCGCATCCGGGGACCGCCGCGTTCGTCAACGGCAAGGAGATCACCGAGAAGCAGGTCGACAGGATCGCCGCGGCCATCGACGAAACCGGCTCCGAGGTCCCCGGGCGGGCCCAGATCGTGATACTCAAGATGAGGCTCGTTCTGGCCAAGCCCGTCCTCGACCGGGCGAGCGGGGTGCTGACCGAGGATCTCAAGTCGAAGATGCGCAGCGCCTGCTCCGCGCAGTACCGTTTCGTCGACCCGGCGGGCAGCCGCCTGCAGGACCTCGACGACTTCTGCTACCTCACCCTCCTCCCGCAAGCCGACCCCCAGAGCGCACGGGCGCTCTCCAGCGCCTTCGCGGACGCCCGGGTCAAACTGAACCCCCGATACGGGGAGCTCAAGCAGCAGCAGGGCAAGTGGAGGACGACCCTCCCGCCCTACCTGGAGATCCCGGAGAATGCCGCGAGCTGACGGCAGGGCGCCCCGGCCTTAGTCCTCAGGTCCCGGCAGGCCGATCGGACGCAACCTCGCGAACGTGAAATGAGACATGGGTAACGGGCGGCTGCTGCCGGAATGGCCCGTTCTGCGCGAGAATAGTCATCAGGGGTGCTTCCCCAGCCGCGGTGGCCGCCGCCGCCGCGCCGACAAACAGAAGGAGTGGCTGTGGCCATCATTGTTGATCTTTACGCCCGCGAAATTCTCGATTCCCGCGGAAACCCGACCGTCGAGGTCGAGGTCGAGCTCGAGGATGGCACGCGCGCCCGTGCCGGCGTGCCCTCCGGCGCGTCGACTGGCGCCTTCGAGGCCGTCGAACGCCGTGACGGCGACGCATCCCGCTACCTCGGCAAGGGTGTTGAGGGCGCCGTCCAGTCCGTCAACGAGGAAATCCGCCCGGAGATCGTCGAATCCTACGACGCCGAGGACCAGCGCGGCATCGACACCTACCTCATCGCCCTCGACGGCACGTCCAACAAGGGCAAATTCGGCGCCAACGCCATCCTCGGCGTGTCGATCGCCGTCGCCAAGGCCGCCGCGAAATCCGCCGGCCTTCCCCTCTACCAGTACCTCGGCGGCCCGAACGCCCACGTTCTGCCCGTCCCGATGATGAACATCCTCAACGGCGGCTCCCACGCGGACTCCAACGTCGACATCCAGGAGTTCATGATCGCCCCCTTCGGCGCGCCGACGTTCAAGGAGTCGCTGCGCTGGGGCTCCGAGGTGTACCACACCCTCAAGTCCGTGCTCAAGGAGCGCGGACTGTCCACCGGCCTGGGCGACGAAGGCGGCTTCGCACCGAACCTCGATTCCAACGCCGAGGCCCTCGACCTCATCTGCGAGGCCATCGAGAAGGCCGGATTCAAGCCCGGCGCCGACGTCGGCCTCGCCCTGGACGTCGCCTCCTCCGAGTTCTTCAAGAACGGCGTCTACACCTTCGAAGGAGGAGCCAAGGACACCGCCTTCATGGTCGAGTACTACGAGAAGCTCGTCGCCGAGTACCCGCTGGTCTCCATCGAGGACCCGCTCTCCGAAGACGAATGGGACGACTGGAAGAGCCTCACCGGCGAACTCGGCGGCAAAGTGCAGCTCGTCGGCGACGACTTCTTCGTCACCAACCCCGAGCGCCTGGCCAAGGGCATCGACCTCGGCGCCGCCAACGCCCTCCTCGTCAAGGTCAACCAGATCGGAACGATCACCGAGACCCTCGAGGCCGTCGAACTCGCCCACCGCCACGGCTACCACACGATGACCTCCCACCGCTCCGGCGAGACCGAGGACACGACGATCTCCGACCTGTCGGTGGCCACCAACGCCGGCCAGATCAAGACCGGCGCCCCCGCCCGCGGCGAGCGGATCAACAAGTACAACCAGCTCCTGCGCATCGAGGACCAGCTCGGCGACAACGCCGTCTTCGCCGGCCGTGGCGCTTTCCCGCGTTTCAAGGGCTGAGACCGACCCGACGACGGACCGGCTGCCCGGAGCCGGCCCGAGCGTGTGCCGACCGTTACTGGTCGGCACACGTGTTCCTCGGGGGAGCGCCTCCCCGAGCCCCATACAATGGTCGCCATGAACGCCCGCAAGCCTTCGAGCCGACCAGGATCCCCCCGTCCCGGCAGGGGCAGGCGCACGCCGGCAGGCGGCCGCGCCGAGCCACGCGAGCAGACCGAAGCCGGCGGGCATGCCGGGCCCGGGCGGCAGCCTCGCTCCAGCCGTCCTGGACGCGTCGAACGCACCGGCGAGACGGGCCGCCGCGCTCGACCGGCCGTGCCGCAGGAGCCGGCCGAGCGCCGCCGCCCCGGCAAGAAGCTCCTCGGCCGCGAACGGGCCGTCTCGGGCGGGCAACCCGCAGGAGCCGGCCGAGGCGCCAGCCCGAGCGAACGCCACGGAACCCGCGCCGGCTCGCGCCGTAAGGAGAACCGCCGTCCGCGCACGGCCAGGCGGCGCTTCTCCACCCGCCGCGCCGTCGTCGTCGACGCCGCGGGCGGCCCCAAGCACATTTCGCTGCGCCTCATGTCCATCGTGCTCTTCGCCGTCATCGCGGTGATCGTCGTGACTCCCACGCTCTCGAACTACCTCGATAAGCAGCGCGAACTGCGCGACGTCAAAGCCCGACTGGGCTCCGTCCAACAGCACAACAAGGACCTCCAGCGCGAACTCGACCTGTGGAAGAACGACGACTATGTCCGCTCCCAGGCACGCGAACGCCTCGGCTACGTCTTGCCGGGGCAGACCCTCCACGTCGTCACCGACTCCTCCAAGGGAACCGCCCAGGAGCAGCTGGAGAGGAAGGTCGCCTCGGTCGATCGCGACAAGCGAGCGGCGACCCCCTGGTACTCGACCATGTGGGACTCGGTGAAGGTCGCCGGGCAGTCGGGGAAGGCCGGCGGCGGCTCCGACAAGGCGCCCATCGTCAGGGAGACCGCGAATGGACGGTAACCCCGTGGACGTCGGCGTGGACCTCACGCGCATCGCGGCCAACGCGACCCCGCTGCGCGACGGCGACGCGGAGACGATCCGCGCACAGATCGGACGCGAGCCGCGGGGCCTGGCGGCGGTCGGGGCCCGATGCGCCTGCGGCGCCCCCGCCGTCACGATCACCAGGCCCCGCCTGCCCGACGGGACGCCCTTCCCGACCCTCTTCTACCTCACCCACCCCCGCTTGGTGCGCGACATGTCCCGACTGGAGGCGACGGGCTTCATGGCCCGGCTCAACGCCCGCCTCGCCGAGGACGGCGAACTGGCGGCGGGGCACGCCGCCGCGCACGCCAGCTACCTGGCCAGGCGCGCACTCCTGGGCAGGGTCCCCGAGATCGAGGCGGTCAGCGCCGGCGGAATGCCCGGCCGGGTCAAATGCCTGCACGCTCTGGCGGGCTTCGCGATGAGCGCCGGGCGGGGCGTGTGCCCCGTGGGGGACATCGCGCTCGCGGCCGTCTCCTGGGACCCGGACCGGTGCCGCTGCGACGAAAGGGCGAACGCGTGAGGGTCGCGGGAATCGACTGCGGGACGAATTCGATCCGACTCCTGATCGCCGACGTCGACGGCGGGACTGTGCGCGACGTCGTCCGGCGCATGGAGATCGTGCGCCTCGGGCAGGGAGTGGACAGGACGGGGAGGATCGCCGACGCCTCCCTGGCGCGGGCTTTCGCCCGCACGGAGGAGTACGCCGCGCTGTGCCGCCGGCACGCGGTCGAGTCGATCCGCTTCGCGGCGACCTCGGCCGCCCGGGACGCCCGCAACCGCGACGCCTTCGTCGACGGGATCGCCGCCAGGATCGGCGTCGCCCCCAGCATTCTCAGCGGGGGCGAGGAGGCCCGGATGAGCTTCGAGGGGGCGTCGTCGGCTCTGCCCGCCGGCGGGCCGGATCCCGTCCTCACCGTCGACTTGGGCGGCGGGTCGACCGAGATCGTCCTGGGAAGCGTCGGCGGCGGGATACTCGGCACCTGTTCGATGGACGTCGGCGCCGTGCGCATGTACGAACGCCACATGGCCGGCGATCCTCCCGCCTCGGAGCGGATCGCCGCCGCGAGGGCCGACGTCCGGGCGGCGCTCGACCTGGCCGAGCGGCGCGTCGACCTGTCCGCCGCCAACGGTCTCGTCGGGCTCGCGGGAACCGTCACCACGGTCACCGCGGCTGCGCTCGGCCTGGAAGCCTACGATCCGGCGCGCATCCACGGCGCAGTGCTCAGCGTCCGGCAGACGCTCGACGCTTGCGAGTGGTTCCTCGCCTCTCGCCACGCCGAGCGGGCGGCGCTGGGGTTCATCCATCCCGGCCGGATCGACGTCATCACCGCGGGCGCGCTGGTCTGGGGCGAAGTGGTGCGACGGGTCGAAGAGCGCATGTCCGCGGCGGGCAGGATGCTCGCGGGCATCACGACGTCCGAGCACGACATCCTCGACGGGCTCGCCCTGTGGGCCGCGCGCGAACCCCAGGCGCCGGCGACAGGCCGTCGAGCCTAGCCGGAGCAGCCGGAGCCGAGAGGATTGACGGGCGGAAAACCGGGGCCCGACCTCATCGCCCGCGTCCCGTCTCGCCTCCCGGCTATCGCCCGCGCTTCAGACGTCGGTGTCGGAAGGTCGCCGCGGCCGTCGCCCGTGCCCGCCGGAGCCTGCCGGGCCGCGCTTGTCCGGCCCGTGGGGTGCGTCGCTCGGGCCGTCCGCATGGGGCGAGCCGTGCGGATCCGCCGCGCCGCGGGCCTCCCGCGGACCGGCCGAGCTGCGCGAGCCGTCGGGGTTGTGACGCCCGCGCATGTCGCCGTGGAAGCTGGAGCGGCGGCCCTGGTCGGGGGAGTGGCGCATCTGGTCGTCGTGGCGCATGCCGGGCTGCCCCTTCGGGCCGCGGACTGGATGACTCAGACGACGGCGCAGCGCGATCGCGCCCAATAGGATCGACAGCAGGGTGCCGAAGATGACGGCGACCCTGGAATGCGGCTCGTGCGGGCTGTCCGCCGGGAACGACAGTTGGGCGATGAGCAGCGAGACGGTGAAGCCGATGCCGGCCACCAACGAGATCGGGAAGATGTCGGCGAGGTCGACTCCCGCCCCCAAGCGCAGCCTGAGGAAGCGCGTCATGATCCACACGCCGCCGAAGATGCCGATGCACTTGCCTATGGGCAGGCCGAGGTAGATGCCCACCGAGACGGGGTCGGTGAGCATCTTCCCGAAACCGCCGGAGTCGACGATGTCCACGCCGGCCGCGAAGAACGCGAAGATCGGCAGGACGGCGCCGTTGCTGGCGAAGCTGAGCTTTTCGGTGAAACGGTGCGTCATCGGCTCGGGCTCGGACTTCCTCTGCCCGGTCGGCACGACCATGCCGAGGGCGACCCCGGCGATCGTGGCGTGGACGCCCGACATGTGCATGCAGTACCAGGCGAGGATGGCCAGAGGCCAGAGGAACCACCAGTGGGTGATTCTCTTGGCGGTCAGGAACCCGAAGGCGGCCACCAGGGCGATGGCTCCCCCCAGCCAGCCGAAGTTGACGCCTCCGGCGAAGAAGACGGCGATGACGATGATGCCGCCCAGATCGTCGGCCACCGCCAGGGTCATGAGGAAGGTGCGCGCCGCCGGCGGAAGGCCGCGTCCGAAGATCGCGAGGATCGCCAGCGCGAAGGCGATGTCCGTCGCCACGGGGACGGCCCAGCCGCCGTACTCGCCGGAACCGGTGGCGACCTGCGTCAGCGCGTAGAACGCCGAGGGACCCGCCATCCCGCAGGCGGCCGCGATGATCGGCACCGCCGCCTTGCGAGGATCGCGCAGGGAGCCGAGCGTGAACTCCTGTTTGAGCTCCAGTCCCACCACGAAGAAGAAGACCGTGAGGATCCCGTCGGACGCCCAGTGTTCGATCGGCAGGGCCAGGTGGACGGACCCGGGCCCGACGACCGTCGTCGCCAAGCGCTCGTAGGCCTCGCGCCACGGCGAATTCGACCACACGAGGGCGGCGGCCGCCGCGATCATCAGGACTATTCCGGCCGCGGCGTCGTTCTTGAGCACCCTGCGGTAGCGGGCGAGCAGTCCGGGGCGTTTCGTCATGTTCCTCCTTTTGGCTCTTCTTTTGCCTCTTCGATCGATCTCCATGGCACAGACCCTGTTCACTATACCGGGGCGGGTTCGGGCGGATACGCTGAAATCGGAAGATCCAGGGTCGGAGTCTCCAGAGCGAAGGCGCAGGCTCCGGGTCGGCGACTCCGCCAGCGGGGGAGCCGGGGTCGGCGTCCATCGCACGGCGGCCGAGGGAGCGCGCAGTAGGCAGTGAAACTGGCGGATTCCACCGGACGTTCCGGGTTAGAATCGAGGCGACCGCTCCGCTTCCACGGACCTGCTGGCCTCCGACGGCGGTCGGCGACCGCGCCCCCATAGCCCAATTGGCAGAGGCAGCCGACTTAAAATCGGCGCAGTGTCGGTTCGAGTCCGACTGGGGGCACCGCGAATGGATTCGCATTCTTCTGCGTCAGTCCGCCCGGACGGCTCGCCGTCGGCGCGCGCTAGGGTGGACAAACCCGAGTCCGAAGCATAAAAATAAGATAACGCCAACCCGATCACCGTTCTCAAGGATGAGGAAGCCCATGGTAAAACGCCAATTTCCCAAGCCCAGCGAAGTATTCGACCTTCTGAAGTTCAAGAAGCCCGAATTGAACCCCAAGCGCCGCCGCCTGGACGCCGCGCTGACGACCTGGGACCTGCGGACCATCGCGAAACGCCGCACTCCGAAGGCCGCCTTCGACTACGCCGACGGCGCAGCGGAGGGGGAGATCTCGCTCGGCCGGGCCCGGAAGGCCTTCGAGGACGTCGAGTTCCACCCCGACATCCTCCGGCCGGCCGAGGACGTGGACACATCCTGCCAGATCCTCGGCGGGCCGTCCGCGCTGCCCTTCGGCATCGCCCCCACGGGGTTCACCCGTCTCATGCAGACCGAGGGCGAGATCGCCGGAGCCGGGGCGGCCAATGCCGCCGGCATCCCCTTCACGCTCTCCACCCTGGGCACCGCGTCCATCGAGGACGTCCAAGCCGTCAACCCCACCGGGCGCAACTGGTTCCAGCTCTACGTCATGCGGCGTCGTGAAATCTCCTACAGGCTGGTCGAACGGGCCGCCGCCGCAGGTTTCGACACTCTGATGTTCACGGTGGACACGCCGGTGGCCGGCGCTCGGCTCCGCGACAAGCGCAACGGTTTCTCCATCCCTCCCCAGATCACCCTGGGGACCGTGCTCAACGCCATCCCACGCCCCTGGTGGTGGTTCGACTTCCTGACCACCCCCAAGCTCGAGTTCGCCTCCCTGCACTCCACCGGGGGAACCGTGGGCGAGCTGCTCGATGCGGCGATGGATCCGACCATCAGCCACGAGGACCTGGACGTCATCCGCTCCATGTGGAAGGGCAAGATCATCATCAAGGGGGTGCAGAATGTGACCGACGCCAAGCGCCTGGTCGATCTGGGCGTCGACGGCGTCCTCCTGTCCAATCACGGTGGGCGCCAGCTCGATCGGGCTCCCGTTCCCTTCCGCCTCCTGCCCGAGGTTCTCCGCGAAGTCGGCCGTGACACGACGGTGATGATCGACACCGGCATCATGAACGGGGCGGATATCGTGGCGTCGATGGCCCTCGGCGCTGACTTCACGCTGATCGGGCGGGCCTATCTCTACGGTTTGATGGCCGGCGGGCGTCAAGGCGTGGACAAGGTCATCGAGATCCTGTCCAGCGAGATCGTGCGCACCATGAAGCTGCTCGGGGTCTCGAGCATCGAGGAGCTCGAACCCCGCCACGTCACGCAGCTGACGCGCCTCGTCCCGGTCTCCGGGAACGTCAAGGCCGCCTCCGACGCGCTGTCGCGCTGAGTCTGCCCCTCGGCTTTCCGGCTCCCCCGGTGGCGAGCCGGAAAGCCGAGGGTTCGGATTCGGGCCCAGTGTGTGCGCTAGCGGCTGAACGTCGCCGGTCTAGAGGGACGATCGGCGGCCCATCGCCCGTGGGCTCATTGCGATACCGCCCTCAAGCATCCGCTCTCTGTCGAATCTCCGTCGTACGGCGGGCCTGCGGGCGCGGATTCACTTCGCGTCGCACACGGTGAAGGCGAAGGACCGCAGCACGCCCACGGAGCCCGTGGAGATCTTTTCGATGTCGGGCAGCCCTTTGTTGGCGTCCACGTAGTTGATCGCGTAGACGGTGCCGTTCGGGGCGGTGAAGGTGAGGGCGGGGTCTCCCTTGCCATTCATCTTGCAGGTGACAGTTCCATGGTCTACTTTCAGATTCCACGCATGCCCGAAGTCAGAGGCTTTGACCTGCGCAGGATTGCTGGTGGCTTTGAGAGACGGCCCGTCGGTGGGGAAGTCTTCGGGGTGCCGGAGCCCGTTGCAGGCGCTCAGCCCCAAGGCGAGCAGGCCCGCGGCCGCCGTCGCGGATGCGCGCCGACGCCGGTGAGCGGACGGGCGGTTCGCCGGCTCGTCGGCGTGGGCCGCGGCGTGAATCGTGGTCATGAATCCTCCTAGAGAGTCGTGAGAGCCATGTATCCGTCCTCGGGTCGGCGCGGGGCGCTTCCGGCGATGCCGGGCCCGGGAGAGGCTTCCGAGTTCGTCGCGCCGCATTGCCGGCGCCTTTCCGACGCGGCCGGAGAATTCGACCGTCGCCTTCACACAGTCTGTAGCGGGGACGACGCCGTCGGTTCTGGGACCCCGCTGTTCCCGTTCCGGCGGGCGGCAGAAGGACGGCGGAAATGAGGCGAAGTCGGCGGCGCCGTGGGCAGGGCGGCCCCGAGGGTGGACGATCCGATCCCAGCGGCTTTAGCGTTCTTGAGCGCTCGGTGCTCAGTGGAATTCCGGAGGCGGGCGATGCTCTCTTCTTCGCGGGTTCAGGGTTCCCGGTTCGCGGAAGTCGAACTCGGCGTGCGTGCGATCTCTTCGGCCAGGAGGTCGGTCGGCTCGGTGAGCGTCCGCTTGAGCACCGCGTAGGAGGCCAGGAGCCCGATGACGTAGGGCACGCCCGCGTACCAGACGACGGGCAGGAGCCAGTACAGCCCGACGAAGATCGCCAGCGTCGCGGCGATGACGATCCAGTCGACGTAGGGGCTTCCCGCCAGGCGCCGTCGCGGCAGGGGGAGCCCGGCGGCGGCGCGCTTCTTCCTGAAGGCCAGATGGGCGCACATCGTCACGCCCCACGTGACGAGCACGCCGATGGTCGCACAGCCGAAGAGGTACATGAAAGCGCGATCCTCGCTGACCAGGGCGAGCACTGCGGCGATCAGCATGCCGAGGGTGGCGATCGCCACCGCTCTGCGGGGCGAGCCGTGAGCGGACGTCCGGGCTGCGAACCGAGGGGCCATGCCGTCGATGGCCAACGAGTGGATCATGCGACTCGACGAGTATAGGCAGCCGTTGGCGGCCGAGAGCGCCGCGACGATGAGGACCGCGTTCATGATATGCGCGCCGGCGGGGATGCCGGCGATGCTCAGCACTTTGACGAAGGGGGACTCGGTGGCCGAGTCGCCCGATTGGGCCGTGGCGGTCCACGGCTGGAGCGCGATGACGATGAACATCGCGAAGACGTAGAACAGGAGCAGGCGCCAGATCATGGTGCTGGCGGCCCGGGGGACGTCCCGCTCGGGGTTCTCGGACTCGGCGGCGCCCACCGAGACGTTCTCGACGCCGCCGAAGGAGAAGACGGCCATGCACGCGGCCGCCAGGATCCCGGTCACGCCGTTGGGCGCGAAGCCGCCGTGGGCAGTGAGGTTCGTCAGGCCGGTGGCGGGCCTGCCCGGCAGGCCGAAGAAGACGATCACGGCCCCCATGACGATGAAGACGACGATCGCCGTCACCTTGACCATGGAGAACCAGTACTCGCTGCTCCCGTAGAGGCGCACGGTCGCCAGGTTGAGCGACACGATGAACAGCGAGCACAGCGCGGTCCCAAGCCCCAGCCGCAGGCCGGGGAACCAGAAGCGCAGGTACGTGGCGGTGGCCGTGACCTCCGCGCCGACCGCGATGAGCATGGTGACGGCATAGTTCCAGCGGGCGACGTACCCGCCCAGCCGCCCCAGGTACGAGGCGGTCACGGCCCCGTGCCCGCCGGGCACCGGGTGGGTCGAGACCATCTCGGCCAGCGCCCACACGACGGCGAGGGCGAGCAGGCCGGCGATCGCATAGGAGACGACCGTCGCCGGGCCGCCGAGCGCGATCGTCGAGCCCGACCCGAGGAACAGGCCCGTGCCCAGTGCGCCCGACAGGCCTATCATCGAGACCTGTGCACTGGTCAGACGCCGCATGAGTGCGGTTTCTTCATCCTTGTCGTGGTTCATGGCTTTCCCCTTGGCTGGCGGGAATGCAGCTGGGCGCTGTGGTCTGCCCGTTGGGCAGCGGCCGGGCGGAGGAAGGGGCGGCGCCCGGACCGTCTACGACGGCCCGGGCGCTACCTGATACTGGCACTCCCATAGAAGAATATTGCGGATGGCGTCGCCTAGATGTCACTCTTCCTGTAGCGGAACAGGCCGAGGAGGACGAGCACGACCAAATAGACGATCCACGTGATCAACGCGGCTCCATATGTAGGCGCGTCGAGGCCGTTAGCGCCGCTGTTCCCTGACGGGTAGGCCATCGTGGTGATCAGAGTGTTCGGGATGATCTTTTTGAAGGTGTGCTCGAAGAAATCGATCGGGAGGAGCGCGAGCAGCGGGGTGATCCACAGGAAGAAGACCATCGTTATGATCGAGCCCGCGGTGGACCGGATGGCGTACCCCACGCCGAGCCCCATGAGAGCCCAGGTCGTCGTCGCGAACCACGAGGAGAACAGGTGCCTGAAGTTGTTGCCGCCCATCTCGAGGCCGGAACTGGAGATCGTTTGGCCAAGTCCCATCAGCCACAGGAGGAGGAGGAAGGTCGCCGCTCCGATCATCAAGCAGACGGCAGTGGTCTTGGCTGTGAACGCGGTGATTCGGTTCGAAGTCGACAGCGCCGTGGTCCTCATCGTGTTCGACGAATACTCGCCGGTCACCGCTAGGACTCCGACCACGAGCATGAAGATCATGAAGAACGGCGTTTGCGCCGTGACGATCTGGGCGTCTGCGGACTTCCCCTTCCCCGAGGAGTCGGCCGCCACCGCCCACGTGACGAGGGTGGTGAATGCGGCGAGGACGACGAAGACGATCCATGTCGAGCGGAGGCTCGTCATCTTGCGCAGCTCGGATCGGACCGATCCTGCGAAGGTGCTGCGGTACCGGCGCGGGTCGAATACGCGCTGGGTGAATTCCCGTCCCTCTGGGCCCTGCGGTGCGGCAGGCGGGACCGTGCCGGCGGACGCTGGAGCCGTGCCGGCCGGCGGACGCTGGGAATGCGCCCCGGGAGTGCGGTTGCCGTTGTAGTCGTTGTCCATGCTCATCGTGCACCTCCGCGTACCTGGTCGGGCGATTGCGCCGGCAGCCCCGGGGCGGGCGCTCCTACGCCGTATTCGACTTCGTTCGCCGTCAGCTCCATGAAGACGTCCTCCAGGGATGAATGCGATTCGGAGAGCTCGTGGAGCTCGAGCCCGGCTGTGTGAAGGATGTGGCCGATCTGCGCTCGATCTCCGGCGGCGATGTCGACGACGCCGTGCGGATTGTTCTCCGAGCCGGGTTGGACTTGCGGCTGCATCCCGGCTTTGGCCAGGGTGTCGGCGATCGCTCTGACGTCGGGGCCGGAGACGTGAACGGTCTTGTGGGAGGCCGATTCGGTGAACTGCTTGATGTCGCCTTGGGCGAGCAGGCGCCCGCGTCCGATCACCACGAGGTCGTCGGCCGTGAGTGACATCTCGCTCATGAGATGCGAGGAGACGAGGATGGTCCGCCCCTGTGCGGCCAGGTCGCGCATGAGGTCGCGGACCCAGCGCACGCCGTCGGGATCCAGTCCGTTGACGGGTTCGTCGAAGAGCAGGACCTCCGGATCTCCGAGAAGGGCGTTGGCGATCCCCAGGCGCTGGCCCATGCCCAGGGAAAAGCCCTTGAGCCGTTTGTTCGCCACCGAAGCGATGCCTGTCAGCTCGAGCACTTCTTCGACGCGTCTCCTCGGAAAGCCGTGGGTGTCGGCGACGACTCGCAGATGCTGGCGGGCTGTGCGGTTGGGATGGAACGCGCGCCCGTCCAGAAGGGCGCCGACCTGCGTCAAGGGGGAGGGGAGCTTTCCATACTCGACTCCGCGAATGGTGCAGCGACCTCCCGTGGGACGGTCCAGGCCGACGATGCATCGCATGGTCGTCGACTTCCCCGAGCCGTTCGGACCGAGGAATCCGGTGACGCGCCCGGACCGGAGTTCGAAACTTAACTGGTTGACGGCGACTTTCGAGCCGTATCGCTTAGTCAGATTGTCGACTTTTATCATAGATACCCTTTCAACCCTTTAACCCCCTGCCCCAGTTTATTTCACGGATCCGACGTCCGCTGCTCGTGCGTTCCGCATGTTGGGACGCGAGCCGGCCCCGTCGGCCTCCTGGCCGGTAAGGCGTTCAGAGGCGGGATTCGGCTGCCTTGCTGCGATTCCGCCGAAATCGAGGGTCGCGTCGGGGATGCTCCGATGTAACTTCTCTTACGTATGAGGCTTCCCCGCCGCCTCGAGGGGAAGTTCTATCCTGCCTCTGCGCTGAGAGCGGAGCCACAAAGGCGAGTGGAGGCGTCGGAGTCGCATAGAATGGGCTCGACATGACAAGCGAATGCTTGCCCACAAGGAGGAAACGTGGCCAACAATCCGGTGATGGACCGTAATCCATATTTCAGGGGGCCGACGATGCCGAACGGCTACCCCTCGCAGACTCAATACGGACAGCAGTACGACGCCTACGGTCAGCCCGTGTACGGCCAGCAGCCCGGCGTGAACCAATTCGCCGGTCAGCAGGCCTACGCTCCTCAGGCTGCGGGCGGCGGGGTCTTCACCCCGGGATCGTCCGCTTCGGCGACCATGACCTACGACGATGCGATGGTCAAGACCACCGTACTGCTGGCGTTCACGATCATCACGGCGATGCTCGGCGCGTTCATGCCCAGCAAGGCGGCGATGCCGCTGGTGGCCCTGACGATCCCTGTAACCCTGGGCATCGCCATCTTCTGCGCCTTCCGCCCGATGGTCGGGCCGGGCCTGTCGATCGCCTACGCGACGGTCCAGGGTTTCGCCATGGGCGTGGTCACGGCCGCATTGGAGGACCTCTACCCGGGGATCGCCCTCCAGGCGATCATCGGCACTCTGGTAGTGGTCGCCGTGGCCGTGGGGTTGCACATGAGCGGGGCCGTCCGCACGACCAGCAAGGGAAACAAGATCGTCCTGACGATTCTCATCGCGGCTTTCGTCTACGGCATCGTGAACATCATCTTGGTCTCGACCAACGCCGTAGACGGCATGTTCGGACTCGATTCGATGAAAGTCGGCGGCATTCCGCTCGGGATCATCCTCGGCCTGCTCTTGATCTTCATCGGCGGATACATGCTGATTGGCGACCTCGAACTCGTGCACTACGCCGTGGCCAACGGCGCGCCCAAGAAGTTCGCGTGGATGACCGCTTTCGGCATCGTCTCCACGGTCATCTTCATCTACTGGCAGGTGCTGCGGATTCTCGCCGTCTTGGCCGGCGACCGCTGAGTCCGGTCTCCCGCACGGCAGGGGACGGGTGGCGCGCGCGTTCTTCTCGGCGCTCCAGTTCCCGGCTTTTCCGTGCGGACGGAGATGACGGCATGGCTCTCGGCGCTGTGCGCCGACCATCGCATCCTGTTCGGTAACCGAACGTCAGGGGCGTGAGCGGAACTTCACGGTTCCGTCCACGCCCCTCGTTCATGCTGCCGGCCGCTAGCGGACCGCTTCAGGGGCGCCGTTCCCCGTCCCTGATTCCCTTCGATCGTCGGCTTCCCGACCTTTCAACGAACCCCGAGGATGTCGACGACGAATACCAGGGTGTCCGTTCCGCGGATGCCCGCCCGTGGGTTTCCGGCCTTGCCGTAGCCCTTCTCCGGCGGGATCGATAGCAGAAGGCGGGAGCCGACGCTCTTGCCGACGATCGCCTGGTCCCATCCTTCCAGGACCATTCGGACCCCGATCGGGAAGGAAACCGAATGCCCGCGTCGGAAGGACGAGTCGAAGACCCTGCCGTTCCAAATCTGGCCGAGGTAGTCGACCTCGATTTCACGCCCGGCCTGAACGGCGGGGCCGGTCCCTTCTTCCAGCACGACCGCGTGAAGTCCGCGAGGCGCATCGGATTCGGGGAAGACGAGTTCGGGGGTCTCGCCGAAGCTTCCTACGACGGTGGGAAGGGTGACGTCCATGGTGTCCTCTCTGTCGCAATCATGCCGAGCCGTCATGGGGACCACGCCGTGGCACCGCTTCGACGGACGCGGCGACGTGCCGCCCGGGTCGGCGGCACCCGCCGTTCCCAGTCTAATGAGGTTCGACCCCTCCGGCACTGGGCAGAGGCGGGATCTCCATGGGCGCGACGCCATAGGCGAACGCGCCATTGCCCACGCGTGAACGGGAAGAGCGCACTCATGGGGGATAATTGAGGAGGGCTACGGCGCCACGGTCGGTCCCGAAACGTCGCGTCGGGGAATCGATGTTCACGCTGGGAAAGGGAGTGCGTTCGTGTCCGGTCTCGTCATGGTCTTGGGTCTCTTCGCGGTGACGATCCTTGCAGTGGTGGTGGGGGAGCGCACCCAACTTCCCTATCCCATCCTTCTGCTGCTGGCGGTCGCGGGCCTGTCCTTCCTTCCCGTGCTTCCCCGGTTCGCGATCGATCCGGAGATCATCCTCCCGCTCTTCCTGCCGCCTCTGCTTTTCGCGATGGCCAGGCGTGCCTCCTGGTCGGTGTTCCGGCGTCGCTGGCGTACCCTGCTCATCATGGCCTTCGTCCTGACCGCGGTGACCACCGTCTCGGCCGCGGGGGTCGTCCTCCTTCTCGTCCCGGGCATCGAAGTCCCCCTCGCCTTCGCGCTGGGGGCCATGGTCGCCCCTCCCGATCCGGTCGCGGTCGAATCGGTAGCCGAGCCGGCCAAGGTTCCGCGTGGAATCATGCGGACGCTGCAGACCGAAGGTCTCTTCAACGACGCCGTCGCCATCGTCGTCTTCTCCACGTCCATCAGATCCCTCGACGGGGAGGGCGAATTCAGCCACGTCTTCCTCAACTTCCTCGTCGGAGCGGTCCTCGCCGTCGCCATCGGCTACGTCATCGGCTGGCTGGCAAGCGCGGCGAGCAGAACCATTCGGAACGTGGCCGCCACCGGCGCCGTGACGATCATCGTCCCCTTCGTCGCCTACCTCGTGGCCGAGGAGGTGCACGCCTCCGGCGTGATCGCAGTCGTAGTCACCGCCCTGGAGATCAACCGCCGGATCGATCCCGAGGCGGTGCGCGACCGGCTCATGACGGCCTCGTTCTGGGAAGTGGTCGACTTGCTCGTCACCGGCACAGCGTTCGGCCTGATGGGTTTGGAGATCCGCAACATCGTCGACGCCGAGGGGTGGCGGCAGATCGCCGGCTACTTAGGCGTGGCGGCCGCCGTCGTCGCGGTGAGCATTCTCGTCCGCTTCGCCGCCACACTTCTCCTGCGCTTCGTAGAGATCAGGAGGCACAGCGGGGCCGTGCCGCGATCGTGGCGGGACTGCCTGGTCATCGCCTGGTGCGGCATGCGAGGTCTGGCGACACTCGCCCTCGCCCTGTCCCTGCCGACGTGGAGCGAGAGTCACATGGCCGAATACCGGAGACTGGTCGTCGTTGTGGCGGCACTCGTGCTCCTCGTCACCCTCGTCCCCACCGGTCTGCTCCTTCCCTGGCTCATCCGCACTCTCAGGCTGACCGAGGACGGGAGCGTGGAAGCCGAGGAGGTCTCCGAGCTCGCCGGCCGCGCACAGTACGCCGCATGCCACGCTCTTGAAGTCTACTTCGAGAATCTCGACCTTCCCGAGCCCGAACGCCACGAATTGCGTTCATGGGCCAAGCGCTTGAAGACGCGGCTCGAAGTGGACCACCACTGGGATCACATCGGCGGCACGGCTTTGACGGACACGGCGATCAGGAGGGCCTCCGACATCCACGACATGGTCGTCGGCGCACAGTCTGTGGCGTTGGAGGCCGCGCGCGGCGAAATACTGGAGGCCAGGCGCGATCCCATGGTGGACGTCGCGGTCGTCGATCAGGTGCTCCGACGCATCGACATGCGCGCGCTGTCGATGCCGCAGGCGCCGGACGCTGCGCCCCCCGTGCCGTCCCCTAGGCGCACGCGCAGGTCGCCGGTCAAGAAGGCGACGTCCAGCGGCACCTCCAATCTCGCCAACTGGAGAGGCCGGATAAGGCGCAGGTGAAGATCAGGCGTCGTCGCGGCCGCGGGACGGCGAATCGTCTGCGGGCCCGGGCCGGAGAGGGCCGGATTGCGGGAGCGGGCAGGCCATGCCGGTGCGCGCGTGGCATTGGTAACCGCCTGGGTTCTTCGCCAAGTATTGCTGATGGTAGTCCTCTGCCGGATAGAAGGCTCCCGCGGCGGGGGCTGGGACGATCTCGGTGACGATATCGCCGTATCCGCCTTCGGTCAGGACCTTCTGGTACGTCTTGATCATCTCGCGTGCCAGAGACTCCTGGGCGGCCGTCGTCGGGAAGACGGCGGACCGGTACTGGGTGCCGACGTCGCCTCCCTGGCGGTTGAGACTCGTGGGGTCGTGCGATTCGAAGAAAGCCTGGAGGAGGCGTTCGGTGGGCAGCGCGACCGGCGAGTAGAGGACGCGGACCGTTTCGGCGTGCCCCGTCTGCCCGGTGCCCACCTCCTCGTAGGTGGGGTTCGGAGTGGAGCCCCCCATGTAGCCCACGGCCGTCGCATCGGCGCCCAGCTCCCACGCCGCCTTCTCCGCTCCCCAGAAGCATCCCGAGGCCAGATAGATGACCTCTTGGCCGTCGCCGGGCTCGCCGAGGATCGGCGTCCCCAGCACGGCGTGGGGCATGGGGTCGGCGAGTATCGGCTCGCTGCGTCCCGGAAGGGCTTGCGATGGGTCGACCACGGCCTGATCGCCGGAAGACTCCCAGATGAACATGCGGTACCCGCCTATCCTTGGAAGGGTTCGATGTCGAGGATCTCGACGCTGATCTTCCTGCCCGTGCGGGTGGCGAACGACGTCGTATCACCCTTCTTCAAGCCGAGGATCGCCTTGCCCAGGGGCGCATTCTCCGGATAGACCTCGATGCCGACCAGGTCCGCGGCCTCTCGCGAGCCCAGGAGGAAGCGCTCCTCTTCCCCGGAAATCAACGCCGTGACCACCGTGCCGGCGGCGACCTCGGCAGCCGTGGGAGGCTCGGAGACCGTCGCATTTTCCAGCAGATGCGTCAGCTCGGCGATACGGCCCTCCATCTTCGACTGCTCTTCGCGGGCGGCCTGGTATCCGCCGTTCTCGCGCAGGTCTCCTTCGGAGCGTGCGGCCTCGATCTTGCGGGCGATCTCCGCGCGTCCGGTTGTGGTCATCTCTTCGAGTTCGGATCTCAGGCGCTCGTAGCTTTCGGGGGACAGCCAGGCGCCTTTGCGCTCATCAGCCATGTTCATCTCCTTAGGGGACCGTGTGTGCGCGAGTAAAAAATCCATGCCCGCTGCCGCAGGCATGGTGTTTCTTCGGTAAGACTACCAGCGATGGGCGCACAATGCCCCATGCCGGCGTTTCCCCTCAAGGCAGCCATATGACCGTGAGCCACACGGCGATGGCCTGGCAGGTGTAGCCGATCAGCGTCCCCACGTGGAAGAACTCGTGGAAACCCCACACCCGCGGCCAGGGATTGGGCCAGCGCAGGCCGTAGAAGAGTGCCCCGACGGTGTAGGCGATGCCGCCGGTGAGGATCAGCGAGACGATGGCCGGCCCGCCCGTCTCCCAGAAGTAGGGGAGGTACCAGACGGAGAACCATCCCAGGGCCACGTACAGCCCCGTGGTGAGCCAACGCGGGGCGCCCGGCTTGGCGACCGCGAGGTATATGCCGCCCAGAGCGGCCACCCAGACGACGCTGAGGACGAAGATGGCCGTTCGGCCGGGCAGGAGCGAGACGGCCAGGGGAGTGTAAGTGCCCGCGATGAGCAAGAAGATGTTGGAATGGTCCAGCCGGCGCAGCACCGTCTCGACCTTCGGCGACCACGTGCCCAGGTGGTAGACCGCCGAATGGCCGAAGAGGACGACGGAGGAGATCCCGAAGACGAGGCAGGCGAGTTTGGCCTGCGCCGTCGGGGCGAGCACGAGGAGCACGATCGCATTGGCCAGCGCGAGGGGCGCCGTGGCGGCGTGGATCCAGCCTCGCGCCTTGGGCTTCGGCATTGCGTTGAGGCGCAGCTTGCGCTGGGATATCACTGTGGTCATTCGTCCTCCTTGTTCCACACCGATTCTAGGTGTGAGGTCCACCGGCTCACAGGCCCCTGCGGCAGGTGGGATCGTTCTCACCGGGTTAACCTAGTATCCGAGACCCGAGGAGGTGTTCATTGGCCGCACCGGCATTCCTGTACAAGCTCTACGAGCGTCGCCTCATGCGAGAGCTCGGCGCCACAGCTCTGCCCCGGCACATAGGCGTCATGCTCGACGGCAATCGCCGCTGGGCTCGCGAACTCGGCCAGACGGCCTCCTTCGGGCATCGCAAGGGGGCCGACAAGATCAGCGAGTTCCTCGGATGGTGCGACGAAGTCGGGATCCAAGTCGTCACCCTCTGGCTGCTGTCGACGGACAACCTCAAGCGCTCCGCCGAGGAGATCGGGCAGCTCGCCGAGATCATCGCGGGCGCCGTCGAAACCCTTGCGGCGAGCGGATACTGGCGCCTGCGGATGGTCGGCAACCTCGACATGCTCCCGGAGAGTCTGTCCAGGCGGCTGCGCGCCGCCGAGGCGGCCACGGCGAAGGCCGGGGGCGTGGAAGTCAACATCGCCGTGGGCTACGGCGGACGCCAGGAGATAGCCGACGCGGTCCGCTCCCTTCTGAGGGAGGAGGCGGCCTGCGGCCGATCGCTCGAAGACGTCGCCCAGTCGATCAGCGTCGACGGCATCGCCAGGCACCTGTACACGAAAGGCCAGCCCGACCCCGACCTCGTCATCCGAACGTCGGGCGAACAGCGGATGAGCGGTTTCATGCTGTGGCAGACGGTTCACACCGAGCTCTACTTCTGCGAAGCGTACTGGCCGGATTTCCGCCGCACCGACTTCCTGCGCGCGCTTCGCGACTACACCCAGCGCGAACGCCGGCTGGGACGGTGACGCCGGGCCTGGCGTAGGGCCGGGCACCGCCGTCGGCGCCATCTGAATCCATCTGAAAAGACGGCGTGGGCCACGAGGATGAAATCGTGACCCACGCCATGCGTGTGTGATATTCGGTTGCTCTGCGGTGCCCGCTCCTTCTCGGAGCGTCACCACGGGACGGGAGTGCCAGCTCAGGTCCCGCAGCGCAGATATTGAGTTGTCGCGCGGCGGCATTCGCGGCCGCCTCGACGGGGCGTCGGCAAGCGCACATCCCCTGGCGCAAAGGCAGTCGGAGCGACTACCATGGGAAGCCGAAGTGGCTTTCCTGCCATTGAGAGGCGCGACAACACCGTGGTTCCTTTCCGGTCGGCAGTCACATGTCTTGTGACTGCAACCACATTGTTATCATATTGTTATTTTATCTTTCAGTCAATTCCCGGCGCCTCGGATTTTGGGGTCATATTCCCCATTGCATAATCGGAAAATCCGTAAAGCATTGATGCGGCAAGGAAAAGTCCAGACTCCACGCCGAATGGACAGGCCTTGCCTTCGTGTGTCCTTACCGTTTATACCAGGTGTAACCGAGCTGCCTGCCTCTTGACGGAGATGGTCAAGGCAGGCAGCTTCGCGCCGGTCACATGGCGCGGTACCTGCCGTTCACCGCGGCCAGCTCTTCCCGCGTGGGCGGAACGGCCCCTCTCCGCGAGGCCGTCAGGGAAGCGGCGGTGGACGCGTACGCCCCCAGGCTCTGCAGATGGGTGCGCGAGATATCGTTGAGGTTGTCGCGATGGGCGGCTCCGTCCAGTGAGATCCGCGTCAGCCCGTCGATGAGCGCCGCGAAGAACGAATCGCCCGCTCCGGCGGTGTCGATCACGTCGACCTGCTGGGACGGTATGCGGATGGGACTGCCGGAGCGGGGGTAGAGGAGCGTGTCTGCAGTGCCGCGAGTGACGATGACGAGGGACGGGCCCAGGCTGAGCCATCCGGCCGCGATGTCCCCGCTGTCCGCCCGCGCGCCGTACAGGCGGGCGACGTCCTCGTCGGAGGCCTTGACGATGTCGGCGAGTGCGACGAAGTCCTCGACCCTGTCGCGCGCATTCGCGCGGTCGTCGATCAGGCAGGCGCTGACGTTCGGATCGTAGACGATCGTCGCCGAGTCGCGCAGGTGGCTCACCCAGTTCCGGACTTTGCTCGCGCCCGGCTCGACGTGGCAGGCGGCCGAGCCGAAGGCGAGGCAGGTGGGTGCCAGGACTTGGAGGTCCAGCTTGCAGGCGCCCGATTCGGGGATGTCCTGGATGTCCCAGGTGAAGGTCAGAGACTGGGATGAGACGCCGTCCTCGCCGATGACCGTGCGGGATACGGACGTCGGGTTGGTCCGCTCGGCGTCGGCGCGAAGCCACAGTTCCAAACCGTTGCTGGCCGTGTACTCGGCGAGGATCTCTCCGTCGGGGTCCAGCCCGAAGTCGGTGACCAGACGGACCGTCCGGCCCAGTCGCCTCAACCCGATCGCCACGTTCAGCATGGAGCCTCCCGGTCCGCGCAGGCACGATCCGTCGGCGAAGGCGACTTCGTCGATGAGCGCTTCGCCGATGACGAGCGTACTCATGTCAGCTCCCCGAGGGCGTCCTCTTCCGGTTCCTCGCCGTCCGCCCGCGATCCGCCGCTCGGTCCGGACGCCCGGGTCTGAGACCGCTGGCCGTCCGTCTCCGCTTGGGCGGCGGCGAGGCGTTCGCGGGCGCCGTCCAGCCAGGCTTGGCAGTGCCGGGCCAGCCTTTCGCCCGCCTCCCACAGCCGCAGGGCCTCTTCCAAAGGGATGGACCCCTGTTCGAGCCGGGTGACGATTTCGACCAGGCGCGAACGCGCGTCCTCGTAGGAGAGGCCTTCCACGCCCGGGTCGACGTCATCCTCGTCCGTTGTTCTTCCTCCCACTCTCGCCTCCTCGTGGTGTTGGGGACGTCACCTCCAGGTCGAGCCGGCCGCGTGACAGGACTGCCCGAAGGCGCTTTCCGCGGCCGGTGTTCGAGGCGTCGGACAGGACGGCGCCATCGGCGTCGAGAAGAATCGAGTATCCGCGCTCGAGAGTCAGCTTGGGGGACAGCGCACTCAGGTTGGCCACGACGGTTGAGAGCGTCCCCTCCTCGCGGTCGAGAGCGCGCGACGCATGCGCGTGAAGCCACTGTGTCAGAGAGGCGAGGTCGGATTCGCGGACGTCGATCATGGTCGACGGGCGGGCCAGCGGGGGGCGGGCCAGCAGAGCCTCCAGGTCGGCTCGGGCGCGGTCGAGCATCGAGGAGACGGCCGCCCGTCCCCGTCGCAGGGCTTGCATGAGGCCCGCCTCCTCCTCGACGACGTCGGGGACGATTCGCTTGGCCGCGTCCGTGGGCGTGGAGGCGCGCAGGTCGGCGACTAGGTCGAGAATCGGGCTGTCGCCTTCATGGCCGATGGCCGAGACGACGGGAGTGACGGCGTCCGCGACGGCGCGCACCAGCCGCTCATCGGAGAAGGGAAGGAGGTCCTCCACGCTGCCGCCTCCGCGAGCCAGCACGATCACGTCGACGCCGGGAGCCGCTTCGAGCTCGGACAGGGCCTGGAGCATGGCGTCGACGGCCCCCGAGCCCTGAACCTGCACCTCCCGTACATCGAAGCCCACAGCGGGCCACCGGGTTCGCGCATTGACGACCACGTCCTCCTTGGCCTTCGTGTTGCGCCCGCAGATGAGCCCGATCGTCCGCGGAAGGAACGGAAGCCGCTTCTTGCGCTCCGCGGCGAACAGGCCCTCCGCCGCCAGCCGAGCCCTCAGCTGCTCCAGCCGTGCAAGGATGTCCCCGACTCCCACGGGGCGGACCTCGTCGGCCCACAGGGACAGGGAGCCGTTGGCCTCGTAGAAATCCGGCTTGGCGCAGACGACGACCCTCGTGCCCGGCTCGACTCCCAGGGGAAGCAGGTGCGTCGAGATCTTCACCGACATCGACGCCTTGGCCTCCAGATCGCGAAGGGTGAAGAATTGAACCCTCGCGCCTGGGCGGCGTTGCAGGGTGATGACTTCTCCCTCGACCCACAGACGCGACATGGCGGCCACGTATTCGCGGATCTTCATCGACAGGACCCGCAGCGGCCACGGCCGCTGCGGACTCGTCTGTGCCGCGAGTTGGGGCAGCTCCGGCGGCACCGGGATTTTCTGCGCCATGCGTACATGCTTCCACACGCGCTTTCCCGGGTGATGTGCCCTTTTACCTAGTGAGACGTGTCCTTTCCCCGGCAGGCCGTCGCGATTGCGCGCGTTTTCGCCCGGGACCGCGCGTTTGAGAGCCGTCGCCCGGGCGGGCGCGACGAGTGGGGCTGTCGAGGTCTTCGTCCGGCGTCCCGCGGTGCCCGGGGGGGGGAGTCCGGGCTCACTCTCGCGCGGCTGTGACCCGCCGACTAGGCTTGGAGGGTGACTGAAAGATCAAACGGGCCGGCCGCCTCCCTCGCCGGGGCTTCGGCGTTCCCGTCTGAGATCCCGTCGGCTCCCTCTCCCGACGGGCGCAGGATCCTCGTGGCCACGCCGCGCGGGTACTGTGCGGGCGTGGATCGCGCGGTCGACGCCGTGGAGAAGGCCCTCGCGCTGTACGGGGCGCCCGTGTACGTGCGCAAAGAGATCGTCCACAACAAGTTCGTCGTCGAAACTCTGACGAGGCGCGGGGCGATCTTCGTCTCCGAAACCGAGGAAGTCCCCGAGGGCGCGCGAGTGGTGTTCTCCGCGCACGGCGTGTCGCCCGCCGTCCACGCCGAAGCGGCCGCCAGGAACCTGCTCACGATCGACGCGACCTGCCCCCTGGTGACGAAGGTGCACAAGCAGGCGGTGCGCTTCGCCAAGGGAGATTACGACATCCTCCTGATCGGGCACGCCGGGCACGAGGAAGTCGAGGGCACGCAGGGAGAGGCGCCCGAGCACATCCAGGTCGTCAACGGCCCCGAGGAGATCGACGCGGTCCAGGTCCGCGATCCGAACAAGGTCGTGTGGATCTCCCAGACCACGCTCTCGGTCGACGAGACCCTCAAGATCGTCGAGCTGCTCAGGCAGCGGTTCCCGAACCTCATCGACCCGCCGTCCGACGACATCTGCTACGCGACTCAGAATCGCCAAGGCGCGGTCAAGACGATGGCTCCCGAGTGCGACGCCGTCATCGTGGTGGGATCGGCGAATTCGTCCAACTCGGTGCGCCTGGTCGAGGTCGCGCTGGAGGCCGGTGCGGGAGCCGCCTACCGGGTGGATCGCGCCGAGGAGGTCGACCCCGCCTGGCTGGAAGGCGTGACGACGGTGGGCCTGACCTCTGGCGCATCCGTGCCCGAGATCCTCGTTCGCGACGTCGTCGAACGTCTGAGGTCTTTCGGATACACGCAGGTCGAACGCGTCGAGACGGTGTCGGAGGACATCCGGTTCACCCTGCCGAAGAACCTCCGGGCGGACCTCAAGGCAACCGGGATCCAGCCTGACAGGCCCCACAAAGTCCGGGAACAAAAGGCCGGCGGGGCCGGCACGGCCGCGGAGAGGTCGCCTGGCAGGCGGGTGCGCAACGCCGGCGCCCGCAACAGGAGGGTATTCGACGGCGGCGCACAAGCCGAGCGCGCTGAGCCTGCCTCCGGCCGTCGGCGTGCGGACACCGCGTGAGGGCCCGATACAGGTCACCGCGTAAGATCCCGGTTAGGGCGCCGCGTGAGGATCCGGTTGTCATCCGGTTGAGCCTGAGGCGTCAGCCGGTGATTGGGATCGAGGGCCCAGCCGTCGATCCCAACCGGTGGTCGAGACTGAGGGCCCAGCCAGCTGAGCTCGAGGGGCTCCGGCAGGGGAAAGGGACTCCAGTCAGGGAAGGCGAGGAGGAAACATGATCGACGCGGATGCGCTCTTCCGCGATCTCCGTGAGGCGTCGGATCCCGGCAGGGCCGGGCCGATGTCCTCCTACATGCGCAATCAGTTTCCCTTCCTGGGGATCTCGGCCACGCGGAGGCGCGATGTGTGCAAGCCGCATTTCGCCGGGGTTAAGAAGGAGGGGCGCATCGACTGGCCGTTCGTCGATGCCTGTTGGCAGTGCGAGGAACGGGAGTTCCAGTACGTGGGCGCAGACTACCTGCGGATCGTGCGCAGGCATTTGGTCCCCGGCGACCTGCCGCGGCTGAAAGCCCTGGCGACGTCCAAATCGTGGTGGGACACCGTCGACTCCCTGGACCGTACCGTCGGCGACGTGATCCGCAGGTTTCCCGATGCGCGGCCGACCATTCTCGAATGGGCGCGCGACGAGAACATGTGGGTGCGCCGGATAGCGATCGACCATCAGCTGCTCCGCAAGGGCGACACCGACACGGAGCTGCTCGCCGACATCCTTCAAGCCAATTTCGGATCCGGGGAATTCTTCATCGACAAGGCCATAGGCTGGGCGCTCCGCGACTATTCGAAGACGTCTCCCGAATGGGTCCGCGGCTTCATCGAGGACCACCGCGGACGGATGTCGGCGCTGTCGATCCGCGAGGCGAGCAAATACCTCTAGGCGCACGCATCGCGCATTCAAAGGCCGGGCTCAACCGGTCTCGAGACTCAGGCTCACTGGGCTCGTAATCAGCCGCGCTTGGGCTGGACTGGTCCATAGATTCAGGCTAAATCATTCGGGCTCGACTCGCCGCGCATCCGGCAAGGCCTCTCTCTCACACGAAAGGCGTCTTCGAACATCTCTCAAGGGATGCTTCTCTCTACAGGGGCTCCTGAGAGGCGTCGAACTGCAGCTGGGGCGCCGCGATCTTCCTGACCTGGGCGGCGTCGCCCTCGATCGGGCGGGGCGGATCCAGTTTGGCGTCGAGCGAGGTCAGGTCCCGGGCCGTCACGAGGACGCGCTTCTCCAGCGAGCCGACGGTCTTGTTGTACCGGTCGACCGTGGTCCGCAGCGACGAGCCGAGGCTGTCCAGGTGCTCGGCCACTTTCCCCAGCCGTTCGGCGAGCGTTCTGCCGAGCTCGAGAATCGCCTGGGCCTCCTGGGTGATCTGGGTCGAGGACCATACAGCGGCCACCGAGCGCAGGAGTGCGAGCAGAGAGCTCGGGGTGGCCAGGGCCACCTTCTGGCGGAGCGCGTCTTCCAGCAGGGAGGGGTCATTCGTCAAAGCCTCTGAGAGCAGGGACTCCGCGGGGAGGAAGAGGACGGTGATCTCCGGCGAACCGGCGAATTCACCGGGATAGTTACGTCTGGCGAGCTCCTTGACGTGGGTGCGCAAGGCGTCGGCGTGCTTTTGCACGAGTTCGCTGCGCTTGGCCAGATCCTGTTCGCCGATGCCTTCGATCTCGTAGGCTTCGAGCAGAGCGGACAACGGGACTTTCGCGTCCACGGCGATGTGCGCCCCGCCTGGAAGGTGGATCGTCAGATCGGGCCGCGAGGCGGAGTCGGATACGTGGGAGGACCCTCGTGTCGTGGTCGAAACCCGCTGCTGTTCGGAGAAGTCCACGTGGGGGAGCATGCCCGAGGCCTCGACGATCCGACGCAGCTCGACCTCCCCCCACGTGCCGCGGGCCGAGACGGATGTGAGCGCCCTGCTGAGCGAGGCCGTCTCGTGAGCGAGCTTCTCGCTGGTCTGCGCCGCGTGGGACAGTTGCTCGCGTATCGCGGCGTCGTGGGAGGCCTGCCGGGTCTGCATCGCCGTGACCTGTTCCGTCATACTCCTCAACTGGGCCGACAGCGGCGTGATCATCTGGGCCAGGGATTGATCCGAGCGGGCGCGTTCGGCCAACTCGGCGTTCTCGCGCTCGAGGACGTCCGCGCGGCCGGAGGCTTCGGCCGCCTTGGCCTGCCATTCGGCGGCCTGGGATTGGGCCTGCCCCGAGCGCTCGCGTTCGGTGGACCGCAGGATCGCCCTCGCGTACCCGAGGACGAAACCCACGAAGAGGCACAGAGCCAGCAGAATGAGCAGCAGAAGCGTCGGTATCTCCATGCCAACCATTGTCGTCCCGGCCTCCGACGGTTTTCGGGATCGGGGATCGTGCGTCGGGTGGAGGCCCGGCGCCCTCCGGTGTGGGCGTCGTCATCCCGTATGGAGCCGGTTCCGCGAGGCGCGCCTGTTTTCCGCGCGAGTGCATCATCGCCGCGGTCGGGGCGGGTGCGATTAGGATGGCCCGGTGGTCACCTCGTCGTCGGCTCCGCAGCCCATGCACTCCGCCTTGCGGGCCCGGTTCGGCATCTCGCTGTTCTTCTTCACGGATGGGGCCGTCTTCGCGGGGATGGTCGCCCGCTATCCGGAGATCAAGCACCGCTTGGGCATGTCCGACGGGGCATTCGGCCTGACCGTCGTCGCCTTTTCGATAGGCGCGATGTCCGCGACGATCCTGCCGTCGCTCTTCATCCGGAGGCTGGGCTCTCGGGCGACGTCGCTGTGGTGGACCGCGGCCCTGGCGCTCGCCATGGGTGTGGCCGGTGTCGCCGCGAGCGCCGGCTACACGCGGTTGTTCATGGTGGCCCTCTTTCTCGGCGGTGTGTGCGACGCGATCGTCGACACCGCGCAGAACTCCCATGCGATGCGAGTCCAGGAGGCCTGCGGACGTTCCATCATCAACTCCTTGCACGCCCTGTGGAGCGTCGGTTCGGTGGCCGGCGGCGCCGTCGGAGCCCTGGCCGCCACGCATGGGGTTCCGTTGGCCGTTCACCTTCCGGCGATGTCGGCGGTGTGCTTCGGCCTCGCCGCACTCGCCACACGCCTCTCGCGCCTGCCGGCGGCCGCCTTCCGGGCGCCACACGCGGAGGCATCGGGGAGTGCGGCGAATGGGGGTGGAACCGCCAGGCTCATCAGCCTTCTCCCGATCGCGATCGTCGGCATAGCGGGCATGCAGGTGGAGATCGTCGGCATGGACTGGAGCGCCAACTATCTCAACGACAGAGTTGGCTGGCCCAGCGCCGAGGCCGGGGTCGTCTACGTGGTGACCATGGTCGCGCAGGTCGTAGGCCGGATAGCCGGCGACTCGATGACGGACAGGCGAGGGAGAGGTCGGGTTGCGCGAGCGGGCATGGCCATGGCTGCCGCCGGCCTGTCCATCGCAGCGGCTTTCCCCTACTCCTGGGCGGTCATCCCCGGGTTCGCCCTGGCGGGGTTCGGGAGTGCGACCATCGTTCCCGCCGCCTTCGCGGTGGCGGACGCCGCCCCAGGCTTCCGGGACGGCGCGGCGCTCACGGTGGTCGGCTGGATCATGAGAACGGGTGCGGTGGTCACGAGCCCGCTCATCGGGACGATCTCCGACGCCGTCGGCCTGCGCATCGGCATCCTCCTGCCGCTCGCCCTCGGCGGGGCGGCCTGTTTCTTCTTCTCGCGCTTCGACGCAGCGGAGGGGAAGCAAGCGGCAGAGGGGGAGTGAGGAAGCCCGACTGGCGGTAAAACTCAGGTCAATTCAAGATTTCACCGGGTATTTGACCGGTGAAATCTGGTTTCATCGAGGTTTCACCGGCTCGGCCAGCCTCCATTCGATCAGTACCCGTTCAAGGCAGCACTGATTCAGGCAACGCCCATTCGGTCAGCACTGATTCAGGCTGCACCGGTTGAGACGCATCGCCGAGATGCGTCGGCCCAGGCGCACCTGTCCAGCACGGCCAGGCGCACCCTCCCAGACGCCGGCTCAGATCCCCGATTCGGGCTCACAGAGACACACCGGTCAGGGCGCACTGGCTAGACTCGGATCAGCGACTCGACGAGGAGGAAGCATGAGCGAATTACTGGAAGGCCGCACAGCCCTGGTGACGGGCGGCACGAGCGGAATCGGGCGAGGCATCGCCGAGGTCCTGCGAATGCGCGGAGCGGCAGTCGCCGTCACCGGGGCGACCGAGGCTAGATGCGAGGACGCCCGCGCGGCCGGCTTCCCCGCCTATCGCCTGGACGTGCGGGACCGGCAGGCCTGCAACGAAGCCGTCGCACGCGCCGTGAGCGACCTGGGCGGGCTGTCCGTGCTCGCCTCCAACGCCGGCGTCTACCCCCAGACCCGCATCGCGGACATGGCCGACGAGGACATCGCCGCGATCTTCGGCGTCAACGTCACGGGCACGATCCACATGGTCCAAGCGGCGACGCCGGCCTTGAGGGAGTCCGGGCGCGGACGCGTGGTGGTGACTTCTTCGATCACGGGCAACGTCACGGGATACCCCGGCTGGTCGCACTACGGGGCGACTAAGGCGGCGCAGATGGGCTTCGTGCGATCGGCGGCGATGGAGCTGGCCAAGGACGGCATCACGATCAACGCCGTCATGCCGGGCAACGTGGTCACTCCGGGGCTCATCGCGCTGGGAGAGGAGTACATGCAGCGGATGGCCGCCGCGGTTCCGCTCGGATACCTGGGCGAGCCACGCGACATCGGCGAGGCCGTGGCCTTCCTCGCCTCCGACGGCGCCCGCTACATCACGGGCCAGGCGATCGTGGTGGACGGCGGCCAAATCCTGCCCGAGTCCCCGGAGGCCATCGCGGACATGTGAAGGCTACGAACCATTAGCGGACCTCTGCACTGGCCGAGGTCTGCCCGCTACGCCTGGCGGAGGATGTGATGTCTGGTTGGTCGCCTCGCTGCCCGCCTACGCCTGGTGAAGGAGCGCCTCGGATCCCAGGGGCATGTGCGCGCCGAGGAACGTCAGATACTTCTCACCGCCTTCGAAGACATCCGTGCCGTTGATCATATAGGCGCTCATGAACGGGTCCACGGCCTCGGCGTGGCGGCCCGTCTCGAAACGGGCCTGGCCCAGCCGGTACCAGACGAGCGGATTGTCGGTGGCGCCCAGGGCGATCGCATGCTGCGCGCAGTTCTCCTCCGTGACCCAGTCGCCGAGTTCCCCGGCGCTGTCGGCGATGCACGAGAAGTACCACCACGCCGTCTCGTCGTCCGCCGGAAGCATGTGGAGTGCACGGGACCACGCCTGGATGGCCTGCGGATGGTACCCGTGGTCGGCCAGGTATCCTCCGGCTTCGCCGAGTTCCCTGGGTGTGCGTGCTGTCGAGGGGTCTGTGTGCGTGCGGGAACGGGAGAAGAATCCCATGGCGCCTTCCTGTCGGTTTGGATGTCCGCCGTTATTATCGGGGCGGTGAGTGCTAGATTTCCAACGGAATCGAGGGGTAACGTTCCCCCGTCCCCGGGTCGCTAGAATGGCAGTGTGTCACTCACTATCGGAATCGCAGGCCTGCCCAACGTCGGCAAGTCGACTCTGTTCAACGCTTTGACGCGCGCCACTGTGCTGGCCGAAAACTACCCGTTCGCCACGATCGAGCCGAATGTGGGTGTCGTTCCCCTACCTGATCCGCGCCTGGACGTGCTGGCACGGTTGTTCAACTCACGCAAGGTCGTCCCCGCAACCGTGAGCTTCGTGGACATCGCGGGAATCGTGCGCGGCGCCTCCCAAGGGGAGGGCCTGGGCAACCAGTTCCTGGCCAACATTCGCGAGGCGGACGCGATCTGCGTGGTCACCCGCGCGTTCTCCGACCCGGACATCGTGCACGTCGAGGGCCGCGTCGATCCGAAGGGGGACATCGAAACCGTCACGACCGAGCTCATCCTGGCGGACATGCAGACGTTGGAGAAGCAGGTTCCGCGCCTGGTCAAGGAGGTGACGGGAAAGAAGACGCCCAAGGACGTCCTGGAGACCGCGCAGGCCGCGCTGACCCTCTTGGAGAAGGGCAGGGTGCTCTCCTCGGGCGGGGCGGACCTCGACCCGGCGGTCCTCAAGAGCTTCGGCCTGATGACCACCAAGCCCTTCATCTACGTCTTCAACACCGACGACGCCGGTCTGGCCGACGAGGCCATGCAGGCCGAGCTGCGCGATTTCGTGGCGCCGGCCGAGGCGATTTTCCTCGACGCGAAGTTCGAGGCCGAGCTCGTGGAGCTGGAGCCCGAGGAGGCACGCGAAATGCTCGAGGCCTCCGGGCAGGACGAGGCCGGGCTCGACAAGCTGGCGCGGGTCGGCTTCGACACCCTCGGCCTGCAGACCTACCTGACGGCGGGGGAGAAGGAGGCGCGCGCCTGGACGATCCACAAGGGCTGGACCGCGCCGCAGGCCGCCGGAGTGATCCACACCGACTTTGAGCGCGGCTTCATCAAGGCCGAGATCGTCAGCTATGACGACCTGGTCGAGTACGGCAGTCTCGCCGAGGCCCGCGCCCACGGACGCGTCCGCATGGAAGGCAAGGACTACGTCATGGCCGACGGCGACGTCGTTGAGTTCCGGACAGGGCTTACGTCCGGCGGTAAGAGGTAGGGTAATCATTTCCATACACACCCAGATGGCAGCAGCTTGCCATTTTTGAGGCAGTGCAATTTAGGAGGAAAACGGTGCTGAGAACATCACTGGCTGGTCGTGTGCAGAATACGTCGTTGCCCAAGACTCATGCTCTGCTACCTCTCCTAGAGGCGGTCGTCAATGGTATTCAGGCGATCGATGCTCTCTACGGTGATGATGTAGGTCGCGGTTCTCTGAAAATCTTGATAAATAGATCGCCTCAGGAAGAGTTGGCTATCTTGGAGGTGGGTAGGGGACGCTCTCCACTGAGACCAATCATTGGTTTTGCTATCCAAGACAATGGTGTGGGTTTCACTCCTGAAAATATGTCTTCTTTTGAAACGCTCGATAGCGACTTTAAGTCTAAGCTTGGATGCCGCGGGGTCGGAAGGCTCCTATGGCTCAAAGCTTTCGACCGTGTCGAGGTCACGAGCGCGTATCGCAATGACGATGGGTCGCTCCAAGGGCGTAAGTTCAGTTTCTCGGTGATGCGCGAGGTCGAGCAGGATGCGGCTCCCGAGAACGTCTCCGATACTGGTTCGATTGTGAGATTGATCGGGTTTAAGGAGTATTATCAACAGAGCGCTGCGAAAACTGTGGAGGCAATCGCACGCGAAGTCTTCGAACACTGCATCTGGTATTTTCTTCGTCCTGGCGGCGCGCCGGACGTGATCGTCTCGGATGACGACGACTCGATTTCTCTCAGGGGCCTGCTTGACGACTCGGGCTACTCGAAGACGACGCGAGCGACACTGGACATCAAAGGGAAGCAGTTCGATCTGCTTGGTCTTAGGCTAAAGTCATCGGCGCGCAACTTGAGTCCCCGCTTGCACTGGTGCGCTGCGAACCGTGTTGTCAAGGATGAGAGCATTTCCGGTAAGATACCAGGGCTGTATGGGCGACTGAAGGATGAAGATTCGACTGAATTCAGGTATGTTTGCTATTTGTCTTCTCAGTTTCTCGACGATCACGTTCGTTCCGACCGTACAGAGTTCGATCTTCCTGAGCGGGTTCCTGGGGAAGCTCTGATTGATGAGCCGTCGCTAGACGACATTAGACAGGGAGTGTTCGCGGAGATCTCCCGGAGCCTCGCCGGGCCGCTCGCGTCCGCTCAACAGGCAGGCCGCGAACGGATTCAGCAATTCGTCAGCGCCAAGGCCCCGAAGTATCGCCCGCTAATAAATAAGATCGAGTCGTGCGGTATCACCATAGACCCCTCGATCAAGGATCAGGATCTGGAACTCGAGCTTCATCGCTACAGTCAGAAGATTGAAGCCGAAATGCTAGCCGAAGGCCAGGCTATCTTTGCGGAGTCTACCGGGGAGAGGCTCGAGGGGTACGACGAGCGTCTCACCAAGTACTTGGAGACGGTCACAGAGTTCAATCAGTCGGACTTGGCGAACTACGTCTTCCGGCGGCGGATGACGCTCGACATTCTCGATAAACTGATTCAGTCTGACGGCGACAGTAACTATGCTCGCGAGGAGGATATTCACAAGCTGCTTTTCCCAATGCGAAAGGATTCGAACGAGGTCGACCGTGACGCCTCAAACCTCTGGATCCTGGACGAGCGGCTTGTGTTCCATGATTACCTCGCCTCGGACAAGCCTTTCAGGAAGATCGACATTGTCGACGACGACTCCCTGAACAGGCCTGACGTTCTCGCTACACGCGTTATTGAGCCGGATTCCCCTGTGCTCACTGCGGAGGGCAAGAAGTTACCGTTGCAATCGATCGTTGTAGTGGAACTCAAGCGGCCGATGCGCGATGACGCGACTGAGGATAAGAACCCCATTGAGCAATGCTTGAACTACGTCGGGCGGGTGCGGGCGGGAAACGCGAAAACCGCCAGGGGAAGACCTATTCCGAGGACGGATGAGTCCCCAGCTTTCTGCTACGTCATCGCTGACCTCACGCCGACAATGGTCAACCGGTGTAAACTGTCCAATTTAACCATGACACATGACGGAATGGGTTATTTTGGTTTCATTGAACCACACAAAGCCTATATTGAGGTCATTAGTTTCGACAGGCTGCTAAACGCTGCTGTAGAGCGAAATCGTGCCTTTTTCGACAAACTTGGTCTTCCTTCAAGCTAGTGCAAGAGTGTGTGGGGTTCCGTGTTTGTCGAAGTCCTTCGTATGTGTGCTCAGGGTAGGGATTTGATAGAGACGAACATGCAGCGAATGGCGAGCGTTAATGGTTAATATGGAACGGATAGTGTCGTCGACCTAGAAAGTGCCTCGGTAGTTAGATAGCTGTCCGATAGAAAAGTACTCGCATTGGTGTTACGGGTTTTCTAACATTTCTTCCTTGGAAACAACGAATTCTTTCCTTACTATGGAGAAATATTAATGTTAATTTAATCTAATGTCGTTAACTTACAAATAATCCATTTACGGAAATTTAGATTGTTAAAAATCTAGATATTTGTCTATAAATCGGAAGACTTCATTATAGTTGTATATAACACATTTTGTCTAAAATTGTGCCTATCTAATCCTCAAAATCGAACAGTTTTACGAATTCGTCTCAATCAAGATGACTACTGAATCAAGTTTAAGATTAATTTGTCGATTAAGGAAATTTGATAGATTTAAGTGAACATAATACTTTTTACGGAAAGTTAGACGATGCGGTTGCATTCATGGCCGGAGCGCCTGCAGCGGGAAGGTGATCGTGCCGTCGGGCAGGGTTGCCGTGAAACCGGTTCCTGTGATCACCGCTTTGAAGGTTGGTGGTGCGGTGTCGATCTGAGCGACGGCGGAGGTCAGGCTCCCGGCGCCTCGCTGCGATTGCCCGCCGCCGAGCTTCACCTCGATCGCCGCCCAGTTTCCGTTGGGCATCGTCAGAACCGCATCGATCTCGTGCCCGTTGGAGTCGCGATAGTGATGCACATGTCCGCCCAGGGCCTCCGCGTAGACGAGCAGGTCGTGGACAACGGCGGACTCGAACAGGAAACCAAGCGTCGCCAGGTCCGTGCTTAGACGGTTGGCATCGGCGTGCAGCGCCGCGGCGGCCAGGGCGGGGTCCGCCAGGTGATATTTGGGCGACCGGCGCAGGCGAGCCTTGGACCGCAGGGAGACGGCCCAGGGCCGGATCGTCTCAAGGAGGAAGACGCGCTCCAACAGCTCGAGGAGCTTAGCGGTTGTGCCCTCCGAAGGCGCAGGGAGCGTCCGCGACATGTCCTTGCGCAGCGTCGCCTGGGAAACCTCGCTCGCGGTGGAACGGGCCAGCGAGGCGATGAGCTGCTCGACGACTGCCGGTTCGGAGCGCAGGCTCGCGAGCCGGTTGAGATCGGTGGTCGCGATGTCTTTGATGTAGCTCTCCATGCTGCGGGCGGCGATGTCCGATGGGGCGCTCAGCAGGCCGGGGAAGCCGGGATGCAGAATGCCGTGGACGATCTGCTCAAGCGGAGCCGCGGACATCGAGGGTTGCGGTATGGCGCCGTCGAACAGCGCTCTCAGTGAGACCCCGTCGGCGTTGAGACAGCCGCTTTTCTCCGCCCAGGTCATGGTGCGCTGTCGGACTCGGATGAACCGCGCCGCGCCGGTGTGCCGGATGGGATCGGCGGTCGGCACGGCCGAGCCGGTGAGGATGAAACGTCCGGGCTCTGGAGAGAAGTCGACCTCCCTGCGTGCCAGGTTCCAGATTTGGGGGACGATCTGCCATTCGTCGAGGAGGCGAGGGCTCGCCCCGGCCAGCAGCAGACGCGGATCGACCTCGGCGGCCATTTGCGCCTCCGGCGTGTCGAGCAGCGTGTAGGACGATGCGTGCGCGAGACCCGTCATGGTCTTGCCGCAACCACGAGGGCCTTCCAGAATGGCTGCGCCGGTCGACTCGAGCACGCGAACCATGAGAGGGTCTACGGCGCGCGGAAGATAGCTGACGCCCGTGATCTCGCTGGTGTCCACGGGGCCAGTCTAGACGCATTCCGGGGCGCGCAGAGGCCTTGTTGGGGGATTTGCAGGGCTTGAAATGAGGGATTTGCAGGATCTGAAAAGGGGGATTTACAGGGCTCGAAGTGGGGGTTTTGCAGTTTTGGGGAGGGGCGGGGCCCTCCGCCGATTCTGATCGACGAAGCGCCCATGGAAGCGCCGATGGCGTTCGATTCCGGTGCACCGTTGACTTCGCCGTCGTCGCGCCATAGCCTCGCGACAGCGGACGGCGCGGCGGCAGCCCACTGAACGACGTGCTGAAACCGCAGTCTAGCTAGATGGGCAGCCTACTAGACAAGATGGTGAGTTCGATAGCGCAGGTTTTCTGGACGGTCAACGTCCTTTCGCAGGCCATTGCGGCCGGTTTCGCCTTCTCCTACGTCGTCGTCTTCGGATCCTTCCTGCAATGGACTATCCGCCGGCGAAACTGGGAGTTTTTCACTGAGCAGTACGCGCCGTTCAGGCGGAAGCTGAAAGTCAGGAGGACCTACTTCGCCTTCCTTCCGGTGGGGCCGTTGCTTGTGGCGGTGCTCTCCCTGATCGCCAACCACGGCCGGCATGCCCTGCTGCCGCAGGTGCTCGCCGTCGTCTTCTTTCCCCTCTACTTAGGCCTCGCCCACATACCCACCGGGTTTGCGAAGCTCGAGGAGCAGGTCAATTCGGGGCATCCTATCGACGACGAGCGCCAGATCGCCACATATCTCCGATGGAACCTGCCGCTCCACATCCTTCTGGGCTCCCTCTACGCTGCGGTCGCCGCCGCGCTGCTCCTCACATAGGAAGGCCAGCGCCGCGGGGCCCTGAGGGAACGCGGGGCCCTGAGGGAATCGGTTGGTGTTCCGAACGCTTTTCTCGATTCTCCATCGCAGGCCGACGGCACAAGGTCCTTTCGAGCAACGGCGAAACCCCCGACGCCGAGCCGCCATCGATAGTCAGCGCTATGCCGTCTTAAGCCCGCATTTTGCTACACCGACTGCTCCACGCCTGTGGCGGGTTTACCCCGCACACCGTCGCCGATGGGCTGAAGCCGTGGGGCGGCCCCTCGCCAATGCCGATTTACCGCCCCTGCCGAGTCCTCCAGCGGTTTGTAAGGATTCTTCGAGACAATCGGCGGCATGGGATCGCCAGCGCGAGTTTCGAAAGGACCGATCGATGAACTTTGAAAGGACCGATGGCATGGACAATCGCGATCGCACGGGCGCCGAGCGGGCGCCCGAGGCCGCCAATCCCCTCATGCTCCAGGCCTTCGCCTGGGACCTGAACGCGGACTCCAGCCACTGGCGGCTCCTGGCGGAAAACGCCGCCTTCCTGGCCGCCTGCGGGGTGAGCTCCATGTGGCTCCCACCCGCCTATAAGGGGCAGGCGGGGGTCAAGGACGTCGGGTACGGCGTCTACGACACCTATGACCTGGGCGAGTTCGACCAGAAGGGCACCGTGCCAACCAAGTACGGCACCAAGGACGAATACCTCGCCGCCATCGAGGCCCTGCACGCCGCAGGCATCGCCGTGGTCGCCGATATCGTTCTCAACCACCGGATGGGAGGCGAGGCCACCGAGACCGTGCGCGCAACCCCCGTCGACCCGGCGGACCGGCGCCGCCCCATCGGCGAGCCCGAGGAGATCACCGCCTGGACCCGCTTCACCTTCCCGGGCCGGGCGGGGGCATACTCGGACTTCGCCTGGGACTGGACCTGCTTCCACGGCATCGACTGGGACGAGGCCCGCCAGCTCGCCGGCGTATGGCTCTTCGAGGGCAAACAGTGGAACGAGAACGTCGACGACGAACTCGGCAACTACGACTATCTTATGGGCGCCGACGTCCACGCCACGGACCCCAAGGTGCGCGCCGAGCTCGACCGGTGGGGCCGCTGGTACGTCGAGACCACCGGGGTCGACGGCCTGCGCTTGGATGCCGTCAAGCACGTCGGCGCGGACTTCTTCGCCAGCTGGCTGCCCGAGCTGCGCCGCGCCACCGGGCGGGCCCTCCCCGCCGTCGGCGAATACTGGTCTCAGAACGTGGCCGAGCTGAAGGAATACCTCCAGGCCGTCCCCTCCACGAGCCTGTTCGACGTGCCCCTCCACTTCCACCTGCACGCCGCCTCGACCTCCAACGGCGACGTGGACCTCTCCCGCCTCTTCGAGGGCACCCTCGTCGAAGCCGATCCGGCACGCGCTGTCACCTTCGTCGAAAACCACGACACCCAGCCGGGCCAGTCGCTGGCCTCCACCATCCAGCCGTGGTTCAAGCCCTCGGCCTACGCCCTCATCCTCCTGCGAGACGCCGGAACGCCCTGCGTCTTCTGGGGCGACCTGTTCGGCACTCCCGAAACCGGCGACCTGCCGGCCGTCACCGAACTGCCGATGCTCATGACCATGCGCCGCGCCCTGGCGCACGGGCCGCAGCACGACGCCCTCGACGCGCCCGACGTCGTCGGCTTCGCACGCGAGGGGGACGCCGCCCACCCCGGCTCCGGGCTCGCGGTGGTGCTCTCCGACCGCCTAGCCGGAACCAAGCGCCTCCACGTCGGAGCGCGCCACGCGGGGGAGCGGTGGGTCTGCGTCTTGGGCGGCCACGAACCGGTCACCGTCGGCGACGACGGCACGGCCGAGCTTCCCGTGAGCGACGGCGGTCTGAGCGTCTATGTGCCCGAGGCGGCCAAGCCGATCCTCGACGGCCCCGAGGAATACCGGCTGCGGGTGGGAAGCGGGGACTGATCACGCCGAATACCGGGGTAGATTGGCGCCGACCGCCTGGCCGCGAGTGTTGATCGTCGAGAGGAGCAGGGTGACGCCTGAATCAACATGCAACATACTCGAAAACAAGAGCCAAGTTCCCTAGCGAGGCTCATGGTAGTGTTGCCAATGACTAATAAACACAACACGACGGGCTTGGCTGTGACCCGCGGAGGCAGTCGCCCATTCGTCGGCGTGCAGACGCGGGAACCGCCCGAAACCTGAAAGGACAGACGATGGAGTACACACGGCTCGGCGCCACGGACATTGCCATTCCTCGACTGTGCATCGGGGGTATGAGCTTCGGGAAGGTCTTCCCGGACTTCCACCAGTGGGTCATCGACCAGGAGGCCACCCAGGCGGTCATCGCCCGCGCTCTGGAGCTGGGCGTCAACTTCATCGACACCGCCAACGTCTACGCCCACGGCACAAGCGAGGAGTTCATCGGGGCCTCGCTGAAGAACCTCGGCATCAAGCGCGAGGACGTGGTGCTGGCGAGCAAGGTCTACTTCAACGAGGGGCACCTGTCGCGCGCGGCCATCGAGCGCGAGATCGACGGCACGCTGAAGCGGCTGGGCACCGACTACCTCGACCTCTACATCATCCACCGCTTCGACTACGCCACCCCCATCGAGGAGACCATGGAGGCCCTCGACTCCCTCGTGCGCGCCGGGAAGGTGCGGGCCCTGGGGGCGAGCGCCATGTACGCCTACCAGCTGCACACCATGCAGGTGGTCGCGGACGCTCACGGCTGGACCAGGTTCTCCTCCATGCAGAACCACTACAACCTGCTCTACCGCGAGGACGAGCGGGAGACGATCCCCGTCTGCCGCCAGTACGGCATGTCGCTCACGCCCTACAGCCCGCTCGCCTCCGGGCACCTGACCCGACCCACATGGGACTCCGACTCCATGCGGGCCACCACCGACGCCACCATGCGCGGCAAGTACGACCGCGAACGCGAGACCGACATGCCCATCATCGAGCGCGTCGCCGAGCTCGCCGGACGTCACGGGGTGGCGATGGCGGATGTCGCCCTGGCCTGGCACTGGGCCAGGGGCGTGACCGCCCCCATTGTGGGCTGCTCGCGGCCCAGTCGGGTCGACGACGCCGTGCGCGCCCTGAACCTGACGCTCACCGAGGAGGAGATCGCCTTCCTCGAGGAGCCCTACCGCGCCCACGAGCTCGTGGGCCCACTGGCCCGGCCCGGGGACGCTCCGCTGGCCGGCTTGACGACCGATCGGGTGACGTCCGCCGGGCGGGACGTCTCACCGCGGTGAACCGCGCCCGGACGCACAACGAGGAGACAACTGACATGACTCATGAGACTCCCGAACCGACCGCCGAGTGGGACAAGGTCTTCCCGCGGTCCGACGCCGTAGACCGCGAGAAGGTCGCCTTCCGCACCCGCTTCGGCATCACCCTGGTCGCCGACCTGTACAGGCCCAAGGGGGCGGAGGGCGAGCTGCCCGCCCTGGCCGTGGCCGGCCCCTTCGGCGCCGTCAAGGAGCAGTGCAGCGGCCTGTACGCGCAGACGATGGCGGAGCGCGGCTACCTCACCATCGCCTTCGACCCCAGCTTCACCGGCGAGTCCGGCGGCGAGCCCCGCTACATGAACTCCCCGGACATCAATATCGAGGACTTCCAGGCCGCCGTCGACTTCCTGTCCGTGCGCGACGACGTCGACCCCGGGCGCATCGGCATCATCGGCATCTGCGGCTGGGGCGGCATGGCCCTGGCCGCCGCGGCCGCAGATCCGCGCATCAGGGCTACGGTCGCCTCCACCATGTACGACATGAGCCGCGTGGCCGCCAAGGGCTACTTCGACTCCGCCGACTCCGTCCAGGAGCGCAACCGGACCCGGGCGTCCGTGGCCGCTCAGCGCACCGCCGACTACCGCTCCGGCGTCTACGCCATGGCCGGCGGCGTGGTCGACCCGCTGCCCGAGGACGCGCCCCCCTTCGTCAAGGACTACTACGACTACTACAAGACGCCGCGCGGCTACCACCCCCGGTCCCTGAACTCCAACGCCGGCTGGACCGTCATCGGCGGGTCCTCGCTGACCAACGCCACCCTGCTGGGCTACATCGAGGAGATCGAGGGCGCCGTCATGATCGTCCACGGCGAGGCAGCCCACTCCTACTACATGGGCAGGGACGCCTTCGCCCGGCTCACGGGCGACAACAAGGAGTTCGTGACCATTCCCGGCGCCGTCCACACCGACCTGTACGACGGCGGCGGCAAGAACGCCATCCCGTGGGACCGGCTCACCGGGTTCTTCGATGCCCGCTTCGCCTGACCGGGACCGGAGTCCGGGGCGGTCAACTCGGCGGCGGGCCGCCCCGGAGATCGCCCGCACCGCCCAATAGCCGGGCGTGACGCGGGAGACGGCGGCGACGGCGTCGGGCAGCCAGCCGCTGGGGACCCACGCCCCGGCGCTGCGCAGCGTCATGGCCGGGGTGTGCGTGCTGGAGGGGAGGTGCTCTCTCGCAACGCGGCCATGGGTCTGGGGTGGTCGGGCGCGCCGCGCGGGGTCGTGTTCGCGCCCCTGACCGAGCGCGAGTACGAGGTGGTCGAGGCCGTGGCGGAGGGCCTCGACAACGCCGGGGTGGCGCGGCGGCTCTTCATGAGCGAGGGGACGGTGCGCAATCACATCAGCTCGATCCTGGCCAAGCTGGGGCTGCGCAACCGGACCCAGGTCGCGGTGGCGTACTACCGGTCCGCGCGGGCCGGGTAGGCAGCGGAGGCTCCGGCGCCAGATGAACGACTGGAACGACGCCACATGAATGGCTGGAACGACGCCAGATGAACGATTACAATGACGCCAGATGGACGACTGGAACTGCGCCAGATGAACGACTGCGGAGGTGCCGCGGGCCGGGTCGGCGCCGTGCGGCCATGCTGAGGGGAGAGGCAGATGGAGCAGAAGGGTTATCTGCCGCGGGTCGTGGACCGGCTCATCGACGACTCGCTCGGCTACTCGGGCGGCATCCTCATCGAGGGCGTCCGCGCTTGCGGCAAGACCATGACCGGGCGGCAGCACGCCTCCTCCGAGGTCGCACTGGACTCGGGGCTGCCGCAGATCCGCGCCGCCCTGGAGGTCGATCCGTCGCTCCTCCTGAGAGGCGGCGTGCCGCGACTCGTAGATGAGTGGCAGATCGAGCCCTCGCTGTGGAACCTCGTGCGCAGGCAGATCGACTCCCGCCGTCTTCCGGGCCAGTTCATCCTCACCGGCTCCTCCGTCCCGGCCGAGGACGCCTCCCGTCACTCCGGCGCGCACCGGCTCTCACGGATCCGGATGCGGCCCATGACCCTGTTCGAACGAGGCCGGGGCGACGGCAGCGTCAGCCTGGCGGGCCTGTTCGACGGCCGGGCTCCGGAACCGGTGCTCGACTCGGGGACCAACGTGCCCGAGGCCCTGGACGACCTGGTGCACGGCGGATGGCCGGGCGACCACGACCTGACGACCCGCCAGGCGCAGCGCCACTTGCGCGACTACGTCGAGGACGTCATCAATATCGACGTCGGCCGTCTGGACGGCGAACCGCGCAGGGACCCCGTGCGCCTGCGCGCGCTCATGCGCTCCCTCGCCCGGCACGTGGGGACGGAGGCGTCTTTCAGCACCATCGCCAAGGACGTGTCCGGGCAGTCCCTGACCGCCCAGACCGCCGTCGCCTACGTGAACGCCCTCAAACGCCTGTTCATCATCGAGGAGCAGCCTCCCTGGGCGCCCCACCTGCGGTCGCGCTACGCGGTGCGCACCTCCCCGAAATTGCACTTCGTCGACCCCGCGCTCGCCGCCGCGGTGACGGACACGTCCGCCGAGCGGGTCCTGGAGGACCTGGAGACCGCCGGACTGTGGTTCGAGTCCCAGGTGGTGCAGCACCTGAGGGTCTTCGCCCAGGCTCTCGGCGGGCACGTCCACCACTACCGCGATAAGGCCGGCAAGGAGGCGGACGTCATCGTGGAACTCGACGACGGCCGTTGGGCCGCCTTCGAGGTCAAGCTGGGCCGGCGCCAGATCCCGACGGCGCAGGCCTCGCTCGCCGCCTTCGTGGCCGACGTCGACACCGCGCGGACGCCGTCCCCGGCGTTCACCGCCGTCGTCACCGCGGACGGGCCCACGATGCCGCTTTCCGACGGCGCCGTAACCTTTCCGCTGGGGGCGCTGGGGCCCTGAGCGGAGCGCGCCGAAGCCGTCGTCGTACCCCGTCACCGCGATCGGCCACAGGCCGGTGTCCCCGAAGCGGGAGGCCAGGTGACGCACCCACTGCTGAGCGAGCTCGGCCTCAACGACCCCGTCGGTCACCCACGCGCACGGCGGGGTATCAGCGGTGGCTGGGCTGGCAGCGTCGATCTGCTTCTGCCAGAAGGCGGCGGCGTCTTCAATCCAGCCCTCGGCGGCGGTGCCGATGCCGAGCCCGAAGCTGTGGGGCAGACCGTCGTAGGCGTGGAACTCCGACGGCGTCCTCGCGGCCGCGATGGCGTCGGTGCGCGCCTGCATGGTGCGCCAGGAGACGATCCCGTCAGCCGTGCCGACGCAGGCGTAGGTAGGCGGTTCCGTCCCGGTGATCTCCGAGTGCCCGGTATACTGCATGACGACGGTGCCGGGACCGGGCACGTCGCCACCTCCGAATCGAGCGGGACCGTAGGAACTGAGGGCTGCGGCCAGGCGCGCTCCCGCGGAGCCGCCCTACAGCGAGTAGCAGGCGGGGTCCACGTCGAGCTCGTCGGCGCGGGAGTGGATGAAGGAGATGGCCCGGGCCAGGTCCGCGCAACCGCTGCGAAGATCCGGGCGGTATTGCAGTGTGAAGGCCGTGTAGCCGTGGCGGGAGAGCCACAGGGCGTGCGGCATCGAGTCGTGGATGGAGCCCACGTAGGCGAAACCACCGCCCGCGCTGCACACGGCCACCCGCGGGCGCCCGCCCGCAGTGCTCCCCTGAGCCGAGGAAACGAAGATCCCGGTGTCCCTCAGCGTGGGATCGGAGGCCTTCTCCGCCTCGGTGTAGATGCTGTGGAAGACGACCTCGCCGCGCTCACGCCGCCCGAGCGGATCATTGACGACGTCGACCGTGGTGTCCGTGTTGACGAAGGAGTGCCAGGTGAGCAGGCCGGCCACGTCGGCCAGGGTGTCGCCGGGCCAGGGTGGGTTGAAGGCGATGGGGAACAGAAAACGGCCGTAGTCCTCTAGCAGCGGGTTGCCGATGACATCGGCGATGAGAGTGCTGCTGGTCACCGGTGAATCGCCTTCTGCTGCTCCCGCGTTGGCGACCCTCACTGTTGTGTGTGGCGCCCCGTGTTTTCACTGACGTAGGGCTCCTGGTCGTACATGGAGAAGTGAGTCGCCTCGGGGGTGACGTGGATCTGTTTGATCTCGGGGTCCAGGTGTGCGTACATCTCCTCGTCGCCGGCGCGTGTGAAAGCATTCTCGCCGACGATGAGGCCACTGCCCTTTTCGACTGGATAAGCCGTCAGTGATGGCCGGATTGCGCTGGCGCATCCCCTCGACATGCGCGCTTCACCAGGGCCAGTCCGAGGTGAGGCGAGCCTCGACGGCGCGGTGTCGGAAGCGATAGGGCCTGCCGCGGTGGATGATCCTGCGGGTGCGATCCAGGCGCTGCGCGGTTGGCCCCGCGTCTGTCGCCTTCTCGTAGCCTGCTTTCCGTGCGATGTTCGTCAGCGATCGTTCTTCCGGCGCAAGCTCGGCCATGGCCTCGATGAACTGGCGCTCGCGAGCCGGAAGCCGGTCGAGGATGCGCTGCACGTGTGCCTCGGCCTCGGGAGCGGCATTCCGCCACCCGGCCTTGACGTGCTCGGCCGTGATGAGGTTGTCCGTTCCCGCGTACCAGGCGCGTTCTCCGGCGAGTTGGAAGAGGAACGGCTCTCCGCGAGCCCTCTCGACGATGGCCCGCTGAGCGTCTGCCGCCAGGAACACCCGCTCGGTGCCGCCGGCTTCGGTGGCGACCGGCCAGCCTTCGGTGACGAACGTCTGGAGTGCGGCCGTGAGATCGGCGTCGTCGATGGCGTCGAGAGTGACGGTCTGGAATCGACGCGCGAAAGCGGCGCCCGCCTGTGCGCCGGCCATGCCCTCGAACTCGGGCAGGCCCGTCAGGTATACGGCTATGGGCAGGGCGAGGTCGACTTGCGGCCCACCCGGGAGAGCGACCGTCTCTTCGTAGGCCAAGGCGTCGCCGAGGGCTATGAGCAGCTGTGAGCGCGCATGCTCGTCGGCGATGTTCTGCACCTCGTCTATGTGGAGCATGACCATGACGTTCTGGCGCCGCATCGCCGCGCGCCCGATCTCGATGAGGAGTTCGGTGAGGGCGGTGTAGGGCTCGGGTCCGTCTTGCGCGCGCACGGAGAGCGAGATGCCCGAGGCGGCGACTGTCTCGACCCTGCGCAGGAGATCGCCGATGCGTTTCTCCCGGGCAGAGGAAAGGCCGGCTGTGGATGACAGGTCGAGGAGCGCGGAGGCGACCCGCTTGATGGGATCCGTGCCGGAGGGGATGCGAAGCTGCGGCGTCGCCCAGTCGCCGGCTTCGGTGGCCTCGCGTGCGATCCTTCGCACGAGCGAGGACTTGCCGGAGCCGGCCTCCCCGAGAATGGTGCGGCCTCGCTCATGGATGCCCGCCAGACGGCGTGGGCGAAGGACGTCCCTCCAGTCGTTGAGCTGACTGGTGCGGCCAGCCCACACCTTGGGCACGGTGTCGGAGCCCGGGCTGAAAGGCGAATCGAGTGGGGTCCTCACGGCGATAAGTTTATCAACGGGTTATGGCTTTGATAAGTTTATCAAGGACCTGTGTGGGTGTTCTCCTCTTCAGCGAGCGGTGGTCCAGCGCTCGGCGAGCGAAGCGCCTTCCAACGCCTTCTCGCCCGACTCGGTGAGTTCCACCGCACGGGTCTGCCCCTTGCGCACGATCCACCTGTGCTCGAGATAGAGCTCAGTGAGCGCGGCGCCGAGCTTTCCGCCCAAATGGAAGCGACGTTCGATCGAATCCATGCACGCCTCTCCTCGGGGCACGACCTCGAATGTCAAACCCCACGAGGCGACCAGCTTCCGCCCCCGCGGCGACAGCTGCCAGGCGCCATCCAGATATCCCCGTGCGCGCATCCGATCCGCGAGGCGAACCCCGAGACGGCCGGCGAGATGGCGATAGCACGTGCGGGCTTCGCGCAGGTTGTGATTCTGCGTCCACGCCCGCAGACTCCGCGCGGAAGGGGATTGGGTCGCCGCGATCACGCCGAGGCCCTCGACGATGCGGACGACGTCGTCGCCGGAGAACACCACATAGGTGTGCCTGCCCTGGCGGATCTTGCGGACGAGCCCGGCTCCCGCGAGTGCGTTCACGTGTTCGCTTCCCGTCGACCGTGTGATACCCGCATAGGCGGACAGCTCGCCGACGGTCCACGCGCGCCCGTCCATGAGCGCGCTGCACATGGCCGTGCGCGAGGGATGCGCCAGCGCGGCCGTGACCCTCGCGATGTCCGGGAGGGACTCGTCGCGGTAGGCAGGGCGTCGCATATTCATACGCCCAGAATACGGGGCGCATTATTCGGCGTGAGTCGAATCGTGAGCGCCTTGGATTCCGCTCGAGGCTGGTGGCGCGCGCCGAGGTCGTCACTCGATTCTTCGAAGTGCGGCGTGTGGCCTTTGTTGTGGCCGATAGTCGGCGACCGCCGGCCACAGTCTGGATTCGACCGTGCGGTGGTAGCGTTTCGGCCATGGCATTCTCCGATTTCCTCATCGACGGCCTGTCCCGCTCGCGTGAGCGTTTCGACCGCGCGCTCTCCGGCGTCACCGTGAAACAGGCCAACGCGCAGCCCACCCCGAAAAAAGCGCCCCGCGTGGACTCGCTGAGCTGGCTCGCCTGGCACACCGCCCGGGAGATCGACTTCCAGATCGCGCCGCTTGCGGGCGTCGAGCCGGTGTGGATCACCGGGCGCCACAAGGAGCGCTTCGCCCTGGACCTCCCCGACGACACCGAGGACTGGCGCCATACCCCCGAGCAGGCGGCCAAAGTGGTGGTCGGCGACATCTCCGTGCTCACGGCTTACCTCGACGACGCCTACGCCATGGCCGCCGGCTACCTTCGCGCCGTGGGCGAAGACGATGTGGACGCCGTCGTCGACGATTCCTGGGATCCGCCCGTGACCCTCGCCGCGCGGCTGGTTTCGATCGTCGACGACGCCGCCCAGCACTCCGGCCAGGCCGTCTACACCCGCCGCCTCCTCGGACTGCCCGGCTGACAGCGGGCTGTATGATCTGGTCATCGCCGTTTCAAAGGAGCACCATGCCGCAGGAACTGTCAGTGCTGACGATGTGGACATTCGTCTCGGAGTGCCCGATCCCCCGGGACATCGGACCGGTTCTCATAGACGGCGAGGAGCCGATCGCCGCTTATAAGACCTTGCGTGACTCCGCCGTCTTCACGGACCGACGTCTGATCGTGCGCGATGCACAGGGGATGACAGGGAAGAAAGTCGAGATCTATTCCCTGCCGTACTCCTCGATCATCATGTGGTCGTCGGAGAACGCGGGGATGATCGACTTCAACTCCGAACTCGAGCTGTGGACGCACGCCGGGCATATCAAGGTCAAGCTCGGCCGAGGCGTTGACGTTCGGCGTCTCGATTCCCTCATCTCCACAAGGATCCTCACGAAAGCAGGGCACTGACCACTCCGAAGCGTCGATCGCGCCGCGCGAGCGGCGGTGGATTGATCTGCTCCCGGGCGGCCTCGGCACCGGCTCCGATGCTGGCGGAGTGCATGGACTCTCCCGTTCTAGGAGCGTCGACGTCGGTGGGATCAGAAGCTCGAGGAGGAGCCGGAGCCGGAGAAATCGCCCCCGCTGTACCCTCCGCTGGAGTCGCCGCCGCTGGAACTGCCACCCCCGCTGGAGCTGCTCGGAACGTAGGACGACGCGGAGGAATAGCCCACCACTAGGTCGGAGATCGGGGTGAAGGAGCTGAACGAGCCGCTGTCGTCGGAGAGGCTTCCCCCGCCGTCGCCCGAGCTGACGGCCGAGAGCGCGGGGGAGTCGGGGTTGAGGCGGATCGTCGAATGCGGGTCGTAGTATCCGTGCGTGCCGCTGAAGAGCCAGTAGCCGCTGTAGGACGCGTTGTTGCTCGAGGACAGCGAGTTGTTGAAGCGGCGACGGCGTTCATCGGCATACCGTGAGGTGTCGGAGTCGATGGCTCGGCGCGCCAGCCGCCTGGCCCGGGTCTCGGTCTCGTCGGCGATCCCGTCCAGCTCGTCGAGCGCCGTCGAGGGCTTGAGCTCGCCGGCCTCCAGCTCGGAGGTCATCGCGTTCAGCCGTTGGCGCTGAGAGCGGACCCATGCCCGCGTCTCCTCGGTGTCGACCGTCGCCTGCGAATCGTCGACCTGTTCGCACAGGCGGTTGAGCGACTGCAGGTCCTCCATCACCGGCCCCTGCTCGTTGACCCAGACGCCCTCCCAGCCGGAGGACATGGTCAGGAGCGTGGCGGTGTTGGCGATGACGTCGTCGAGCGAATCCAACGCGGCGGAACGCTTCTTGAGATCGCTGACCCGTCCCAGCATCTTCAAGTCGAACCACTGGGCGCCCACGGGGTCGCCGAAGTCCTGCCACTCCCGCGTGAACTTCGCGTACTCCCCGCGGAACCATCGGTAGCGCGCCATCACCTGAGCGCCGTGGGGCTCATCCTCGGGAATCGTGCTGGCATGCAGCTCGGTGGTGTCGTAGTCGTGGGTGACCTGGGAGTAGTGGCGCAACGCCTCCCGCGCGCGGCGTCGGGCCGCCAACCCGCGATATAGGTAGCAGCAGAGCCACGCCAGGCCCGCGATGGCGACGACGCCCGGCATGGCATAGGTCGTCCCCACGTCTCCGCTGCCGGGACGGCCCATGAGGTCCGCGGTCTTCTTCGCCATCGACACCGTGCCCCCATACCAGTCGCCGATGCGGTACTGATCCTTCGCCGCATTCTGGACGGCGGCCTGCTGGCGGAGAGGAATCGTGATGTCCTCGCCGAAGTAGCAGCCCACTTTCCTCCCGTCGGGGGCGACGGCGAAGATCACCAGACCATCACTCCAGTAGTTGGAATTCGACTGAGAGATCCACGGAACGTCGGTGTCGCTGTGCTTGCGGGCGTACTTGAGCACCTCGTCGTTGAGATTGACGATATCGGAGCCGCGTACGGTGAGCACCGCGACGTGCACCTTCCGACGGAACGTCAGGCGTTGGAGCTCGTCGGCCAAGGGCTCGGTCTGGAGGACGTCCGCCTCGTCGTGGATCTCCACCGTGGGATGGTGAGTCTTGCCGAAAGGCCACAACGCGACGATGGGGAAAACGGCGATGAGAGCCAGACTCATCGTGACGTTGAAGGCGAAGGCCAGAACCGCCCGTATGCCTCCCATGCGAACGATGAGCGGCTGCCGAGCATTCCCTTTCGCTGCCTTGGGATCCGCGTCTTGCTGTGATGTCCGCGCACTGTCAATATCCTTCTCTGCCATGAAAGCCATTCTCCCTCCTGTGCGTAGAAGTGGAGCACCGCCTACGTCGAACGGGGACATCTGCCCGTCATTCTCTCTCCTGTGCACAGAAGTGGAGAACTGCGTCCACGACAAGAGATGAGACGTGGTTGAGGCTTGCCCGAGGGCCGAGCTCCGCCTCGATGCCGGTGGCGGCACCGTTGCGTGAAAGTCCGGCCCGAAGCGTCGACGCGGGCGGGCGGGTCTCAGACGCCGAGCATCCTACGGTACTCTCTGGGCAGCATGCCGATTTCGCGCTTGAACAGCGCGGAGAAGCGGCTGGCGGAGGCGTAGCCCACGGACCGCCCCACCTGTTCGATGGTGAGATCGGGCTGGCGCAGCAGAAGCTCGGCCTGGCTCATCCGCCGCCCCTGCACGTACTGGGTGACCGTCTGCCCGTTGAGCAGCTTGAAGGTCTCCTTGAACTTCGTGGGGCTCATGCACGCGATCCTGGCCAGATCGCCGATGCGCAGGTTCGCCGAACAGTGGTCGTCGATGTAGCACACGATGTCGTGCATGCGCTCGCGGTCGGCCGGGTTCACGTGCTTGACTCCGCCGGTCGCCGAGCCCAGCCGGGAGCGCTCCACGATGAGTCCCATCGCCTGGAGGACCTTGCCTTCGTAGTAGAGCTCGGAGTGCTCGGGGTCGCCCGGACGCGGCCAGAGCCGGGACAGCAGGGTCTTCATCTCGGGGAATTCGCCGTCCGAGCCGAGCGAGACGAAGGCCCGCTCGACGTCCTGGAACTCGCCCGCGTACTCCCTGTTCAGGAACTGCGCCGAGAACTCCGGCGTGATCTCGATGGCGACGCTCTGCACGGGGATGCCGCCGTGCGCCACGCCCTTCCACGGGCCGCCCCCGATGCTCTGGCCCCACACGCTGTTGGGCCTGAGCCTGCGATACGGGCTGAACTCCTCGCCGGCGATCGACTTGAACCACGTGACCGTGAGGTAGCTGGGCGGCTCGACGTCCATGATGAAGTCGCGGCGCATAGTGAAATCGTGGATGCTGATGCTCCACAGCGCCCTCTCGGGGGAGAGGAAGTGAAACCAGCCGGTGCACTCCCGCCCCTCGGACCGGTACGAGTGCCAGAGCCCGCCGATGCCCGCCGCCGGCGGCGCCTCCACGAAGCCTTCGCTCTCCAAGAGCGGATTCTGCAGTGACTTCCTCACGCCGACGTCCTCCCGGCCTATGACGATGAGACGCGATTATGCGCCGATGGGACTGGAATGCCTAGCGGACGGCCTGCGGCCGGCGTCCCATCCATACACTCGGATAGGTTAGCAATACCTGAGTTGGGAAAGGACGGGAAGTGGGCAAGGCAGCAGCGATGTCGACCGGCGACGGAGGGACCGGACAGAAGGGAGGACCCGGAGAGAAGGAGTCCGGTGGCAGGGGCCCGGCCGAGGCGGGCTCCGCCGAGCAGATGCCGACGAGGGACCTCGCCGGGCTCACCGCGCGCGACCTCATCACGACCGGCGTCTTCACCGCGGTCTTCCTCGTGTTCATGATCGTCGGGAGCGCCTTCTTCGCGCCCAACCCCGTCCTCACGTTCTGGATGCCCGCCGCGTCGGCCCTGCTCACCGGCCCCGTCTATCTGCTGCTCATCGCGAAGGTCCCCAAGCACGGCCCGCTGGCCATCCTGGGCGTCGTCATCGGCGCGATCATGTTCGCCACCGGAATGTACTGGGGGTGGGCGGTGAGCTCCGCGCTCCTGGGCGTCGTGGCCGACATCATCGCCGGCCTCGGCCGGTTCAGGGTCAAACCGCTCAACCTGACCGCCTTCGTCGTCTACTCGCTGGCCCCCATGGGCTCCTACATCATGCTGTGGGTGGACCCGGACGCCTACACGGCGTACCTGACCGGCAGGGGCACCGAGCGGGCGTACATGGACACCATGCTGGACACGGCCGTCGACTGGATGCTGCCCGCCATGATCCTCGCGACCGTGGTCTGCGCCCTCGTCAGCGGCCTGGCAGGCATGCGCCTGCTGCGCAGGCAGTTCGAGCGCGCCGGCGTCACCGCCTGACCGCCGCCGATGACGCAGACGCATAGCCGCGGCCTGCCGGTGCAGGCCGGGCACGCGGGGCGGTGCGTCCACTTGGATCCGCGCACCAAGCTGATCCTCATCGCCGCCATGGCCACGGCGGTGGCCCTCGCGCCGAGCCTCGCCTACGAGATGCTCCTCATGGCGCTGGCCTTCGGCTTCGGCGTCATGCTGGGAAGGCCCAAGGCCTCCGCGGTCATGCTCGTCCTGTACGCGGCGGCGGTCGCCGCCACCCAGCTCGTCCCGTACCTGGACAGCGTGGCCCTGCGCACCGCCTTCGGATCCTTCTTCCTGCTCATGCGCAAAGTCTTCGCCTGCGCTCTCATGGCCTACGCGACCGTGACCACCACCCACGTCAACGAGCTCATGAGCTCCCTGGCGCGGGTCCGCGCGCCACGCCAGCTGAGCATCCCCCTGGCCGTGGCCATGCGCTACGCGCCCGCCGTGAGCGAGGACTGGAGCTTCATCAGGGACGCCATGCGCATGCGCGGCATCTCTCCCAGCCCCATGAGCCTCCTCAAGGCTCCGGCGCGCACCGTCGACTGCGTCTACGCTCCGCTGCTCATGAGCGCCAGCCGCGTCTGCGACGACCTGTCGATGGCCGCCATCGTGCGCGGCATCGAGAACCCCGCCGAGCGCACTTGCTACCTGCCCATCGCGATGCGCCCGGTGGACTACGCCATGCTCGCCCTGGGCCTGTGCGCCGTGGCGGGCGCTCCCATCTGCGGGGCCATCGGATGATCCGCTTCGAGCACGCATCCTTCGCCTACCGTTCAGGCGCCGCGGCCGAGGCCGGGGTTCGCGACGTCTCCCTCCACGTGGGCTCCGGCCAAGTGGTGGTCCTGTGCGGGCGCTCCGGATGCGGCAAATCCACCCTGCTGCGCATGGCCAACGGGCTCGCCCCGCACTTCTTCCCGGGAGAGAGAACCGGACGCGTCCTACTCGACGGCGAGGAGGTCGGCGACCTGGCCACCTGGCGGATCGCCGAGCGCGCGGGGACACTGTTCCAGAACCCCCGCACTCAGTTCTTCAACGTCGACGCCACCGGGGAAGCGGCCTTCGCCTTGGAGAGCGCCGGATGGCCGGGAGAGGAGATCCGCGCCCGCGTCGGCGAGACCTTCCGCGAGCTGGGCCTGGAGGACTTGGCCGGACGCAGCGTCTTCCGCCTCTCCGGCGGGCAGCGCCAGAAGGTCGCCTACGCGAGCATCTGGGCCCTGCGGCCGTCGAACCTGTTGCTGGACGAGCCGACGAGCAACCTGGACATGCCGTCCATCGCGGACATCGCGGCCTTCGTCGCGCACGCGAAAGCCGCGGGCCGTTCGATCCTGGTGGCCGAGCACAGGCTGGCCTGGCTCACGGGCATCGCCGACGCCTACGTCTACCTCGAGGAAGGCCGCGTCTCACGCGTCATGGACGCCTGCGAGTTCGCGGCGCTCAGTCCGCAGGAGCTGGTTTCCATGGGACTGCGCACGCGCGACCTCGACGACGTCGCGCCCGCGAACGACGCCGTCGCCCCGCCAGGGCGCCGCGGCGTCGCGCTCTCGGCACGGGGGCTGTCGGTCGACTACGGCCGGGGCCCAGTGGTGCGCGAGGCCGACGTGGACCTGCGCTCCGGCGAAGTCGTCGCCCTCGCCGGCCGCAACGGCGCGGGGAAGACCACGCTGTGCCGCGCCCTGTGCGGCTTCGAGCGCAAGGCGAAGGGGGCGGTCAGCCTCGACGGGAGGCGCGCTGCGCGCAAACGCCGGGTGCGCGCCTCCTCCATGGTGTTCCAAGACGTCGACTACCAGCTCTTCGCCGAGTCCGCCGCGGCCGAGGTGACCTTCGGCCTGCCGCGCCGCGAAGCCGCCGCCGTGGACGTCGCCGCCGTCCTGCGCGAACTCGCGCTGAGCGAGGCGGCCGCCAGGCACCCGGCCACGCTGTCCGGCGGCCAGAAGCAGCGCCTGGCCGTAGCGGCGTGCCTGGCGGCCGACAAACGGCTCCTCGTCTTCGACGAGCCGACCAGCGGGATCGACCTGGACGGGATGCGCCGCGTCGCCCGCCTGCTGGACCGATTGGCGGCCCAAGGCCGCGCGATCCTCGTCGTCACCCACGACCTGGAGCTCATAGCGTGCGCCTGCGACCGCGTCCTGCACATGGACGGCGGACGCGTCGTCGGCCAGGCCTCAGTCCGCGACGACTTCGACGCGGTCCGGACGATGACGGGCGCATCCGCGTCCGTGCAAACGGAGAGGGAGGAGAAGCACCCGTGAACAAGACGAGCAACCCGGTCGCCCTCGTGCTCCGATGGGCGGGCAGGAACAGGAAGTACTTGGTGGCCTCCATCGTCTGCGCGACACTGTCGGGACTGATGGTTGCGGTGCCCTATTTCGCCGTGTTCGACATGATGCGCGCCGTCTACGAGGGCAGGTGCACGACCCGGGTGGTCGCCGTCGACGCCGCCGTCCTAGTGGCGGGCACGCTACTGCGCCACATCCTGTTCGGCGTGTCGAACGCCCTCGCGCACAAAGGCGCGTACGGCGCCCTGCTCGACGTGCGCTGCAGCGTCCTCGACCGCCTGTCGAAGGCGCCGCTGGGCGAACTGGACGACCGCAGCACCGGCCGGATCAAGACCGTCCTCTCCGACGACGTCGAGAAGCTCGAACTCCTGCTCGCGCACAACCTGCCGGAGGCCTTCATGTACGTCTCGGGGCCCGCCGCCGCATTCGTCTTCCTCCTGACCGCGAACGCGCCGCTGGCGCTGGTCACGCTCGTCCCCGCGATCGCCGCGTTCGCGGTGCTCGTCCGCCTGTTCAAGATCGCCCGAGCCATCATGCCCCGAGCCATGAAGTCCCTGGAGGACATGAACTCGGTCATGGTGGAGTACGTCAGCGGCATGCGCGTGATCAAGGCGCTCGACATGGGCGCCCGCTCGTTCAGGCGGTTCCGCGCCGCCGTGGACGAGGAGCACGAAGTGTGGGGCGAGATGTCGCGCCGGACCGGCCCCGGGTTCGCGGCCTACGTCGTCGTCATCGAGGCGGGCCTCCTCCTCATGGTCCCCCTGGGCGCCCTGATGCTGACCCACGGCGCCGTCGACGGGTCGACCTATCTTCTCTTCGCCTTCGCGGGGTCTCTCTACCTGACTGAGATCAGGCTGCTGCAGGACTTCTCCAACAAACTCTCCCAAGCCTCGGCGGGCGCCCAACGCGTCCAGGAGCTCCTCGACGTTCCCGCCTTCGGGGCTGGCCAGGCCTTTCCCGAGGACGCGTCGATTCGCTTCGACGGCGTGTCCTTCGCATACGGCGACGACGCCCCCGAGGTCCTGCACGACGTCTCGCTCACCGTGGGGGCGGGCGAGCGGCTGGCCCTCGTCGGGCCCTCCGGTTCGGGGAAGTCGACTCTCGTCGAGCTGGTGGGGCGCTTCTACGACGTAACCTCGGGCGCCGTGACCATCGGCGGGAGGGATGTGCGCGACATCGACTACGACGACCTGCTGGCGCACGTATCCGTGGTGTTCCAGAAGACCTTCCTCACCAGCGGGACGATCGCGGAGAACATCCGCATGGGCTCCGACGCCACGCTCGAGGAAGTGCGCGCGGCAGCGCGCCTCGCGCAGGCCGACGCCTTCATCGCGGCGCTCCCCGACGGATACGACACGGTCATCGGCACTCTGGGCGCACGGCTCTCAGGCGGCGAGCGTCAGCGCATCGCCATCGCCCGCGCCATCCTCAAGGACGCGCCCATCCTCGTGTTGGACGAGGCCACGAGCTCGGCCGACCCGGAGAACCAGGCCTTCATCGACGAGGCGATCGCCAGCCTGTGCGAGGGCAAGACGGTGCTGATCGTCGCCCACCGGCTCGACGTGGTACCCGGCTGCGACCGCGTCGCCGTGATCGAAGACGGATCGCTCACCGCCGTGGGAACCCACGACGAGCTGCTCGCGTCCAGCCCCTACTACCGCACGGTCTGGGAGGACTACAACCAGTCCCGTTCCATGAACTATCGCGTCGGAGCAGCGGACTCCGATGCGATGGACGCCCGCGGGAAGCGGGAGGTGCTCGCGGAAGCGGCCCCGAAGGCGGCTTCGACGACGGCGACGTCAGCGGATGCGGCGCCGGCTGAGGCGGCTCCCTTCGCGAAGGGCCGGGACTTCTACGTCTCGTGCGCGTGCACGGTCGTCGAGGGCATGCTGGGCGGCTTCAACTTCGTGCTCGTCTACCTGGTGATACAGCAGGTCTTCTCCGATTCCGTCAGCCTTGCGGCGTTGTTCGGGGTCACGGGCGCGCTCGTCGGGGTGTTCGCCCTCCGCCTAGCCGTCTACTCCTTCGGCTACGTCCGTGGGCAGATCGGCGGCTCGCGCATCAGCCGAAACCTGCGCGTGGCCTTGGGCGACTCCATCAAACGGATCCCCCTCTCCCGCTTCACCGAGCGCTCCAGCGGGGAATACCTGCAGGCCCTCACCGTGAACGTCAACGACTACGAGCAGATCCTCACCCACAGGACGGGCGACATCCTCAAGAACGTCTCCCTGGCGAGCGTGATCACCGTCTTCGTCGCATTCTTGTACGCCCCGGCCGGAGCGGTCGTGCTGCTGTCCTTCCTCCTCCTCGTCCCCGCCGTCGCCCTGTCATGGCGCCAGGTCAAGGTCCACGGCCCCCACAAGGACGAAGTGCGCGCGAGCAACTCCAGCGCCATCATGGAGCACGTCGACGGCATGCAGGCCCTGCGCGCCTACGGCATGGCGGGCGTGCGCAACGATGCGATCGTGGACAGCATGCGGGAGTTCTCGCGCGTCAGCTACGTCTACGAGCGGGCCGTCATACCCGTGGGGGTGGCTCTGGCGATCCTGGCGGGCCTGAGCCAGCCCCTACTCGTCGTGCTGTGCTACCAGGCGTGGAAGGCGGATGCCGTCGCCGCCTCTTCCTTCCTGCTCATCTCCATGATGCCGCTGTTGACGTTGAGGCTCGTCAACGGCATATTCATCGACCTGACCGCCTACCGGAACCTCAGGATCGCAAGGAACAACGTCGCCGCCGTGCTCGCTGAGCCTCAGGAGGAGGGCAGCTTCGACGCCGTGCCCATGGAGGGAGCGGCGATCAGCCTCTCCCATGTGGACTTCTCCTACGGGCGGGGGCCGCGCGTGCTCTCCGACTTCAGCCTTCGCGTGCCGGAGGGGAGGCTGACGGCGCTCGTGGGCGAGTCGGGCTGCGGCAAGTCCACGGTGCTCAGCCTGATCGCCCAGCTGTACCGCTCGGATCGCGGGACCATCGCCTTCGGCGGCGCCGACACCGCCGCCTACGCGCCCGAGAGCGTGCTGCGCAACGTGGCGCTCGTGGACCAGGACGTGTTCCTCTTCGACGACTCGGTTATGGACAACGTGAGGTACGCGCGGCCCGGAGCGAGCGACGAGGAGGTGCGCGAGGCGTGCCGGCTGGCCAACGCCGACGGCTTCGTCAGCGCGCTGCCCGAAGGCTACGCGACGCGGATCGGGGAGAACGGCGGGTTCCTGTCGGGCGGCGAGCGCCAACGCATCTCGATCGCCCGCGCCATTCTCCGTGACGCGCCGATCGTCCTGCTCGACGAGGCCACCTCCAACCTGGACGTGGAGAACGAGCTGGCGGTACGCAAGGCCGTCGCCAACCTGCTCTCCTCGCGCAAGACCGTGGTCATGGTGGCGCACACGCTCTCCGTCATCCGCAAGGCGGACAGCATCGCGGTCATCGACGGCGGGGCGGTCGCCGAGCAGGGCACGCACGAGGAGCTGCTCGCGCGCGGCGGCAGGTATGCGCGCATGTGGAGCGCCTCGCGACCATAGCGAAGCCCTTCAGCATCTGCGCGAGGCGAGGCGTTCGCGAGGACCGCCCTTCAACTGGGTGCCGATGAGCACGGCTATCTCGGCGGCCACCGCCCGCGAGCCTCATCGCGGCGTATGGCATGAACCGAGTCAGGTAGAATCCCCGATGACGGAAGGCTCCTGTCAGATTGGGAGTGCAAGGCATGGCAAATCCGCGCAAGGCGGCTAGCGCTGCTCGGACGTCCGGTGTTGGAGGGCGTCGAAGGATAACCACAGGCGGCCCTCGCCGGATCCAGAGCGGTCAGAGCGACGGCCCCCAGCGCCAACGCTACCTTGTGACCTTCCCGGCGGGGCTCGCCGCTTTGGTCGAGGAGTGCCTTCGGGCCGATCTGCGGCTGGTTTCAGCGTCTCACAGGGACGATAGCGCCCTGCTCTTTTCGACGTCGGCTCCGGCCGAGTCGGTGGCCAAGCTGCTCTACATCAAGAATGCCTTTCAGCTGGTTCTGGAAGTGCCCCGGACTTCTTTGAGCGGTGCGGCCAAGGCTATCGCCCAACGGCTACGGCGATCCGTCCCGCCTGGCTTGGAACGCATGTCCGGTTTCCGGATCATGGCGCAGATAGATGGCCAGTTGGAGCCGTTGGATCGCCATGCGAAAGGGACGCTGGAGCGTGCCGTGATGTCTGCTACAGGGGCGCGGGTGATGTCCCGCGGCGGCGGGGACGAGCTATGGCTCATCGGGAGGCGCGCCTTGGGGACCATCGTGCTGGGGCGTCGCCTTTCACGAGCGGCCAAGCCGGGGCCGGCCGGGTCGCTGAGCCCCGAGCTGAGTCGGTTGCTAGTGCGGATGTCGAAGCCGCAGGGCGGGGATGTGTTCCTGGATCCGTTCGCTGGAAGTGGAGCGCTTTGCAGGGCGCGCGCGGAATGGCCGGCCAGGCGGGTCATCGGGGTCGACCTGTACGCCGAGCCTCGTTTCGACAGCCCGAGGGCCGGCGCGCCGATCGAGTTCCTGCGCGAGGACGCGCTCGAACTGCCCTCGGTGGAGTCGGGTTCGGCAAGCGTGGTGGCGACGGACCCGCCGTGGGGGGAGTTCGAGTCTTTCGCCGGGTCGGCCCAGGAGTTCTACGCGGCCATGGCGGCGAGCTTCCGCCGTGTACTCGACCCGCGGACGGGACGGCTGGTGCTACTGGTCTCACGGAAGATGGAGCAGCTTGTGGCAGATGAACTGATACGTGCAGGATTCGAAGGGCCACGGCTGGTTCCGGTGCTGGTCAACGGCCATCCGGCGACTGTTTTGAACGCCTGTCCGGCGGAGGCGAGGGACGATGGCGGCTGACAAGGAGCCGGCCCCGGCCGGCAGTCATCGCCTTCATTCGAACTTCATTCGAAGCGCCCCCGCTCGCAGACCACTCGATTGCCCCACTCGGTCAGGGCGGTCAAGGCGGGAAGGAAAGTGCGCCCGAATTCGGTGAGCGAATAGACCGTCTTCACAGGCGGCTTGCTCCCGAAGACCTCCCGTGAGACCAGCCCGTCCCGCTCCAGCTGCCTGAGCTGGTTGCTCAGCACCGCCTCCGTCGGCGAGATGAGGGCGCGCCGCAGCTCGCCGAAACGTTTGGGCCCGTGCTGCAGGTGGTAGAGGATGACCGCCTTCCACTTGCCGCCCACCAAATCCATGGCGACGCTGATGGGACAGGGGTAGGTTTTCCCACCCAGACTCACGAAATCGCTGATGCATTCCGTTCTCATGGCCTGCGCCTTCCTTCCCAGGGTACCTATCCGAAAGGATAGTTCTTGTTCCAGTCGACTCGCGGTTCCATACTGGCGTTTGCACACGATCATAACCCCCTGAAGTTCAAGGAGAATGCCGCAATGCCCGCTGAACCGCTCATAGCCGTCGCCGGCGGCACCAGCAAGCAAGGTCGCAGCGTCGTCAGGACGCTGATAGACGACGGACGCTTCAGAGTGCGCGCCCTCACCCGCGATCCCTCCTCCTCTCAGGCGCAGAACCTCGCCCGGCTCGGCGCGGAAGTCGTCTCCGCCCCGCTGGCGCTGGGGCACGACGAGGAGTGGCTCGCCGCTTTCGTCGGCGCGGACGGCGCCTTCCTGATGACCCCGCCCATCGCGCCGGAAGGCTCGCGCGAATACGAACTGGGGTGCCGCCTGGCGGACGCCGCCGTGCGGGCGGGCGTCGGACGCCTCGTGTTCAGCACCCTCGAAAACGTCGACGAGATCTCAGGCGGGCAATGGTTCGCCCCTCACTTCACCGATAAGGCCCGGATCGCTGACTACATCCGCACGCTGCCCGTGACCTGCGCCTTCGTCATGCTCTCCTTCTTCTTCACCAATCTGCTGGAGTACTACGTGCCACGCAGGGAAGGCGACTCGCTCATTCTGCCCGTCTACCTTCCCGAGGATTTCCGGGCGCCCTTCGTGGACCCGCTGACGGCCACCGGCCCGGCGGTACTCGAAATCCTCTCCCACCCCGAGGCCTACCGGGGCCGAACGCTCCCGCTCGTCGGCGACATCATCTCGCCCCGCGAGATGATCGAGACCTTCCAGCGGGTCACCGGCGTGAAGGCCGAGTACGGCGATGCGTTCACGCGCGAGGGTCTGCTCCACTACTTCCCCGAACTCGCCGCCGAATCGCAGGCGGAGGAGATCCTGGGCATGGTCAACTACACGGTGAACTACGGGTATTTCAGGCCGGGACGCGATTTGGAATGGAGCCGCCGCCTCACCCCGGGCACTCTCACCTGGGAGCAGTTCCTGCGCGCCACCGGATGGCGCGGCGAGCGCACCCCCTTCGGCGGCTCGCATAGCTGAACGGGGATTAGATGTGTATGGGTAACTCTGAATGGGTATGAGGGGTTGACCTGCGGGGCTTCCGGATCGCATCCTGTTGGCAGCCACTTCCAGCGCTCATTTCGCACAGCCAGAACAACCTGAGGAATCCACCGTGTTCAACAATTCGCACTCCCCGATCCCGTCCGTCCGCCCGGCCGGCCAGCACCTTCAACAGGCCCGGGGCCTGGGAGGAATCCGAATCCTCCAGCGGGCTCGGCGGCGTCGGCGTTTCCCGCGTCCTCGATCCTCCCGGCTCGGCCTTCTCTCAGCGATCGCGATGATCCTGACCGTGGCCGACGTCGGTGCCACGGCCCACTCCGCTCAACGGCCGGCTGCTGTGCCGACCGGCCGCTACGTGGCCCTCGGCGACTCCTACGCTTCAGGCTTCGGCGTACTCCCGTATGCCAAAGGCACCGACGTCGTCGGCGGCAACAGGTGCAAGCGCTCCGAGGGCGCCTACGCTCACAAGGTGGGCAAGCGCATCGACAGGGCGCTGGATTTCCACGCCTGCGCCGAGGCCCGCACCAAGGACTTCTACCAGGCCAACACCGCCTGGGGCGAGCCCGCCCAACTCGACCGCGTCGGCTCGTCCACCGGCCTGGTGACGTTCTCCATCGGAGGCAACGACGCAGGTTTCCGCAAGACCCTCACCGACTGCATCGGGGGCGCGAGGATATTCCCCTTCGTCACGTGCAGCGGCGACAAGAAGATCACCGACCCGGTCGACGCCGCCCTGGACGCCCTGCGCGGCAAAAGCACGCAAGAAGGCATCCACAGCTACGACGCGATCATGGCCGACATCCGTTCACGCGCCCCCAAGGCCGCGGTCGTCGCAGTCGGCTATCCCCACATGTTCCCCGTCAAGGGAGGGGAAGGCGGACTGATCCCGGGGCGCTGCGAAGGGGTCAAGAAGGTGGATCAACGTTGGATCGCGGCCAAGACCGATGAGGTCAACGCGGCCCTGAAGGCCTCCGCGCTGCGCCACGGCTACCTGTTCGCCGACCCGACCGGCGCATTCAACGGCCATGAGCTGTGCGGCGCCAAGGGATCGTGGTTCTACGGCCTCTTCGAGGACGGCCGCTTCCACCCGATCGCCGACGGGCACACCGCAACCGCCGACGCCGTCATGAACGCCCTGAAGGACGGAGGCGGCCAGCAGGGCGCCGCCCTCCCCGCCGCCGAAGAGCAGGTCCGCAACGCGCGGCCCAAGGGCGCCATGACCGTCGCCCGCAACGGCTCCCGGCTCTCCTTGGACGCGTCGGCCTCCACCGACGCCGACGGGACCGTCGCCAAAGTCGACTGGTACATCCAACGCCCCGACGGCAGCGAGGAGGAACTCCACGGCGTGCGGACCGCCACCACGGTCTCCGCCGACCAGGCCGTCTCCGTCACCGCCGTCGTGAAGGACAACCGCGGCATGGAGGACTTCGTCACGCAGGTGTCGCCCGCAGCCAAAGGGCAGGCCAATGGCGCCAAATAGCCCGGGAAGCCCCCGGGCGCGCCTGAGCGGGCCTGGCGAGCAGCGGTTTGCCCTCCTAAGGGGATTGCGATGTCCGAGCATTCTCCACACGGCCGCATGAGCGCCCGGTACACCCATGGACACGGCCCGGCGGTGCTCGAAGGGCACTCGCGCCGCGGCGCCCTGGATTCGGCGGGATATCTGCTCCCCCGCCTGCACCCCGGTATGGACCTGCTCGACGTCGGATGCGGGCCGGCGTCCATCACCGCCGATCTAGCCGAGCTCGTGGCGCCCGGACGGGTCGTCGCGCTCGACGCCTCTCCCGCCGCGTTGGAGGCGGCCCGGGCCACGCTTGAGGCGCGGGGCCTCCTGGGCCGAGTCGAACTGGCCGCCGGCGACGTATTCGCTCTGCCCTTCGAGGACGGCGCCTTCGACGTGGTCCACGCCCATCAGGTGATCCAGCACGTGGACGAGCCGGTGGCGGCCCTGGCCGAGATGCGCCGAGTCGCCCGCCCCGGCGGGACGGTCGCGGTGCGCGACGCCGTCTACTCGGCCATGAGCTGGTTCCCGCGGCCCGAAGGCATGGACCTGTGGCTTTCCGTCTATACGGCCACCGCCCGGGCCAACGGCGGCGAGCCCGACGCCGGAAGCAGGCTGCTGGCATGGACGCGCCAGGCGGGGCTGACGCAGGTGGTCGCCTCGGCCTCGACCTGGTGCTTCGCCACGGAGCGAGATCGCGAATGGTGGTCGGCCACATGGGCCGAGCGGTGCCTGACTTCGTTCGGCCCGCAGGCGTGCGAGATCGGTTTGGCGACGGCCGACGACCTCGAGGCGATGGCCGAGGGATGGCGGCAGTGGGGTGCAAGCGAGGACGGGTGGTTCACCGTGGTCCACGGAGAAATCCTCGGTAGTGCGTGATTGTAACGAACTCAACTCGAGCAGGGAAGGCTCATCAGGTTCGTCTTCTCCAACGGCAGGAGTCCGTCGTCAAGCTCTTTTAAACGCAGGTGAATGTTTCTCATTGCTGCCCTATCCAGAAGATGCTCACCTCCCGCCGCTACTTCGCTCGACTGCTATCGATAACTCTTTTGCCACATCATCGAAAAGAATATGCAGGAGTGCGGGAATCGCCTGATCGTCCAGGTAAGCGTCTAGTTCGATGAAATGAAGCAAACGCTGGCGCATTCTTTCCATCGTCGAACTATTCGTCGTTCGCGCGGCATATTGAATTCTCTCGGTGACGGAATTTCCCGACAGCTGCGCGACTGTGCAGCCAGTGGCTTCGGCCATCAAGATGATCTCGGTCATCTTCGCTGAGCGTTTGCCGGAGAGAATGCGGCTGAGCGTCGATTGGGATATGCCGGTGCGGTCTCCAAGCGCCCGTTGAGAGAGCCCGGCTGCTTCGCAGGCACTTGCAATCGCCGCTCCCATAGGTGTCTTCGCCATACGAACCGCCTTCTGAATCAAGTCTCGTATTGTGATTCAGTCTGGCACGTCGCGGGGGAGTGCAGTCAAGCCATCCCGTCGAAACAGGGACGCATCCTCCGCGGTCAATCTCCGAGACGTCATCCGGCCTTGCCGCCGATTGCGGGGCGGGCCGATGCCCCCGATCGCGTCAGGTCGCGCTGCCTGTGAAGGTCACGACCACCTCGTACATGCCCTTCAGCAGGCGCATGGCGGTGAAGCCGAAGCGAATCCCGCGTGGGAGCTGTGAGCGAGAATGGCCGGGAAGGTAGGAGGAGAAGTCGAACTCGATGCGCACGTCGTCTATTCGATCGCTCCAGGTCCGCACGCTGTAGGGGTCCTTGACCCGGAAGGGCATGCGCGCGTCGGGGGTGCCGTTGCGGTGGATGCTCTTCTCGCTGCCTGCGGTCATCTTCGGGGATTCGGCGTCGTAGCACAGCCGACCGCCCGGGAAGCGCGTGCCCATCTCGCGCACGAGCGCTCTGACTTCGTCGACCTCGAAATAGTAGAAGACGCCGGCTGCGATCGCGATGAGCCCTCTGCCGGCGTCGACGTGGTCCATCCATCGATGGTCGGTCGCCGAATAGGGGAGGGCGACCTCGCGTTCGTGAGGATCGATCCAGCGGTCACGCGCCTGAAGCACTTCGGGGAAGTCGAGATTGTAGACGAGGGAATCGGGATCGACGATTTCGTGCACGATGCGGTCGAGCCCGCAGCCGATGTTCACGATCGCCGCACCGGGGTGGCCTGTGAGATAGGCGTTGATCTCGCGGATCGTCAGCAGATGACGCAGGCCGTAGACGGCGGTTGGAAAAGCGCCGAGCTGCTGCGCGGTGCTCCCCTCGGATTCCCGGATGCTCATCGCGTGCTCCGCCCAGGGGTCCGGGAAGAGGTCCGGCCAGCGGCGCGCGGCCTCGGCGCGGCCCATCAGCGGGAAGAAGAGCGTTTGCTGTACGTCGTTCAAGTTCACGGAGAGTCCTTTCGATGGGGCGGCTGAGGGCGATGAGGCGGTTCCGGCCGTGGTGAGTCGGCGAACCGGGCGGATTCGTCCTGCCTCGCTCCGGTGCTTCGGAAACCCTGACTCTGAACACCCTGAATGTCTCGCAACGGCATGGTTGAGTCTAGCCGGAGTCGACTATGCCTAGCCGGAGCCGTTCTTCATGCGGCCATCCGTACGGGGCCCGTCGGCTCATCGAGTCCGTGGCTGCCGGATCGATAGGATTGCCCCGTGTACACGCCGCGCCTGGTCACCCTCCCTCCCGGGGCTGTTCGCCTTCACGACGCCCGGCTCGGCGAGCGAGTCGACCTCGAACTTCAGGCGTTCGCGATCGCCGACGCTCCGGTGACGCAGGCGGAGTACGCTGCGGTGCTCGGGCGGCACGCCGCGGTCAGGGCCGGCGCTATTCCGAAGACGCCGGGCCCCCATCGTTGCGAGCCCGCGGGCGCGGCGCTGCCCGACATCCCCGTGCATGGCGTGACCTGGTTCGATGCGATCGGCTGGTGCAATGCGGCGTCGGACCAAGCTGGCCTCCGACGCGCGTACCGCGTGGACGGCAGCTTCGTCGACTGGGCCGTGGACGCCGACGGCTACCGCCTGCCCACCGAGGCCGAATGGGAGTACGCGTGCCGCGCGGCAACGGACGGACCGACATACGGGCCGCTCGGCGAGATCGCGTGGACCGAGGCCGACGACGTCGACGAGCCTCAGCCGGTGCGCGGCAAGGCGCCGAACGGCTTCGGGCTGTTCGACACCCTCGGGAACGTCTGGGAGTGGTGCTGGGACTTCGCCGACCCCGCGAGATACCGCGACTACCGCGTGCTGCGCGGCGGTGGGTACTCCGATCGGCAGTGGAGCGTGCGGGCGTCCGTCCGCCGCGGCACCGCTCCCGACACGACGTTCGAGGACCTCGGATTCCGCGTCGCGCAAGGCGCAGTCGGGAAAGCCGGGGCCGTGGAGGTGCAGGGCTGGTCGGCGTCCGACGATCGACGGCGTGCGGGCATCGGCGGATTGCTCCCCGTGGGATGGACGCCGTACCGTGAACTCCTCGAACGCGGAGGGTGAAACAGAAGCCTGCGTGCGGTTGCGGCGAGAACCGCGAGCCGGGCCCGCGCAGTGGGGCGGCAGGCACAACCCGAAGGAGACGACCTCATCGCACCACCCTAGGCGACGCGATTGTGGGAAAATGGCGGAAAAGCCGAAAGGCGACAGATGAAACGAAGGACGAACAGATGAACGAAGAATACGCGGAGGATGCGCGCTACCTCCTTCATGTCTCCGCGGCTGACCGCTGGCCCGCCGTGCTCAGCAATCTCGGCAATCTCACGAATCTCGGACTGGCTTCGAGGGTCTCCGTCATGATCAACGGCACCGCGATCTACGTTCTGCAAGGCGACAACGATTGGACCGAGGCCATGGAGCGCGCGGCGCAGGCCGGAGCCACCTTCGAAGTCTGCTCGCGTTCCATCGCCAACCACGGGATCGATCCGAAGACGCTGCCGCAGTGGGTGACCCCGATACCGGCGGCGGTTCCCTCGATCGCCGAGTATGCGCGGCAGGGATACGCGTACGTCAAGCCGTAGCGCGCTGGCCGCCGGGGATCGGAGAGCCTGAGGAGCGGGAATGCCGAAGGGCCGGGCGCCGGAGCGTCGCCGTCAGCGAAGCGGGCCCTCCTCCCAGGCGAGCTCGCCGGCGGCGAGGCCGGGAAGGGGTTCGCCCGACACGATGAGGTGTGCGCGCTCCCAGGGGTGGTCGGCGGCGAAGAAGGAACGCTCGCCAGCCATCCACCAATGCCAGAAGTGGATCGTCTCCTCGGCGTCTCCGTTCACGCCTAAGGCCGTGTCGCGCCCGATACCGCGTTCCTCGGCCACGCCGTCGTCGGTCTGAACCCATATGTGCACGTCGATCAGGTCGACGACCGCGCGCATTCCCGCGCCCGTCCCCTCGACGATGACGAACGGCGCACCTGCGGGAACGACGATGGAGCCCTCGCGCCCGTGGCGGTGCCACGCCGGAGGCGTGAAGTCGAGGGAACCGGCTCTGTGCAACTCGCCGAGCGCCGTGACGAGCAGGTGATCCCACTGGTAGAGGGGCTCGTTCCAGTCGACGTCGTCGATGTGCAGCACCTGCGCGCCGGGGGACGCGGATACGAGCATCGACGTGAGCGTGGTCTTGCCGGCGCCGCCGCGGCCGTCCACCGCGACGATTCCCGGGCGGTCGGAGTGCGCCCCGGCGAGGGAGAGGACATAGCCGGCGAAGGCGCGGGCATCGCTGGCTTGCCACGCGCAGACTGGCGGTTCCTCAGGTTGGAGCATTACGCGCTCGCGAATGGGCAGAGCGCGCCGCCCAAAGGCGGGGGGATTCGGATGGACTGCCATGGGGCCGATACTAGCGAAGACGCAGGGCGAGCGGGAGGGAACGCCATATGCGGGAGTCGACGGAGATAGCCGGATATTCGGAAGCGCTGGCTGCGCTGCTAGGCTAGGGATTCGGAAAGAAACAGAGACGGAAAACGCAGCGATGCCCAGAATCCCACCGATGTTCCTCATGGTGTTCGGTCTGGCGGCACAGGCCTTTCTGCCTGCTGCACCGCCCGGCCCACGATGGTGGCAGTGGACGCTTGCCCTGCCGCTTGCTCTGGCGAGCTTGGCATTCCTTTTCGGTTCGTCGATGCGCTTCTACCGTGCGGGGGTTTCGGCCGATCCGGTCGACGTCGACCGCCCGCGAGCTCTCGTCAGGGACGGCGTCTACCGCGTGACGCGCAACCCCATGTACGTCGCAATGGCGGGAATCCTCGCAGCTCACGCCGTTCTGCGCGGCCCGTGGGCGTGGCTGCCCGCGGCCTGTTTCGCACTCCTCATCGACCGGTTGCAGATCCCGGCCGAGGAGGAGGCGCTGCGCCGTACTTTTCCCGAAGAATACGCCGAATATTCCTCCAAGGTGCCCAGATGGTTGGGATGGCTGCGGGCATAATCCCTGTTCCGTCGGAGATCTGGAACGGTCACATGAGGATAGGGAGAATATTACCTTACGCCAATTAGAATAGTACGGTCAGAGATTACATTAGAGTAAGAATAATTTGCATTAACCGGTATGGGAACGACCAAAGAACCTGGTGTCGGGATAGCCACGAGGCATCTATCGCTTTCCTGGCCGATATCCGGGCTGTAGCGAATCAACTGTAAGGGAACGGACACGTTGACCGATTCGGTGAATCCTGGTCGAGTGAGGACAATTTTTGGCGATATCGCATCATTATTCTGCTGATCATTCCATCTTACGGAAAAAATATCTCGCGTAGGATAAAGAGATTTCACTATATTTTTTTCATATTCTTTAAATGTAGCAGAAGAGATTAAATCTTTCCCTTCGGGAAGGCCAACTATTCTAGGCGGGGTACTGTCTTTGTCTTCAAAATAAAAAACAATGATATTACTTATGGCGGGCGGAAGTGTTCGTGCGCTATTCCCCAAATGAACAATTGCACCATTGTCGACATTCACAGCTTCGAGATCGTGATGGGGACTGTTTTTCAATCGTATGTTGTTCTTATTGTCTCGATCAATACGTCTGACAAGCCATCCGTTTCTAATATAAGGAGTTGCGGTATCAGAATCAAAGAAAAGGACATTAGTGATCGCGTGGGTAGTGGAAGGATGTAAATCGCTGGCCATCCGAACCTCACAGACTTTCGAAGGCCAGGTAGGTTTATATCTGTCATTCGGACATGAGAATCTGGTGACGAACGCGGAACTCCCGACGGAACCCCAGTATTGGCCACTTGCCTCGGTGGTGTTTTCCCACAGGGTGCTACCGTCTCTCAGGGAGATGCCTTCCTTGCCGATATAAGCAATGTGATCTGTAAGTTGAGCTCCATTGTAAGGCCGTTCGATGACAACAGCGCCAGTATTAGTATCGACAACGACAACAGATGCTAGGTCATATTCTTTTGAATTCTGCGCAGCGAAAACCGCGAATGCAGCGTATCGCCTGTTTGGGCTGGTTATAATACCGCACGGTATGGTGGATATCGTTCGATAACGACTTATTTCTCCTTCACAATTACCGCCAGGCTTAACCTTGTCTCTGCGGTAGGACCAGGCGGTTGTTCCCGATGCGCCGTTGATGCCGACGAGTTCCACGCTATGCCGTTTCTGTAGAAGAACGATGGGGCCTCGAGATCCCGCCTTGACGTCGATTTGGCGACCTGTCAAGTTTCTGATCCACGTCCGTTCACCTTTGACGGCGGATATGGGTTTCGGCGCTGCGATCGGAGTCGCGGTCGTCGTATGAACGGGAACGTAGACATGAGGAAGTCCGAGAATCCCGGCGAGCAAGAATGCCCACAGAGCCAAGGATGCTGCGATCCCCATTTTCGGAAAGTGCTTGAGGGCCTCGATCTCCCTTCGGAGACGTGCGGCAAGCTTGTCGATATGACGGCGACGGAAAAGAGACACGATCCGCTTTACCTGCGACATGGAAAAAGGCGCGGTCTGTTTTCTCACGTCCTTCGTTTGCTTGGCAGATGAGCGATGGTGCTGGAACTTCAAGTATACTCGCGAGGTCACCGCCAGACCAAGTGATAGGGCTGTCGCTGTGAGGAGCAGAAGGAAATGAATGCTGAAACCTGTTGAGACAAATATATCAAGCCATTTATACCATAGAAAACATGTTGGGTAGAATAAACATATGAAGAATGCGGCGAAATGAATCCTTCGAGGACGCCGGACCCTTAAAATCCATGGAGTCGCAAGAACCACGGCACATACAAGAAGAATAACCACTCTACCTGAAGGAACTTTTACCTGCAAATTGAGACCATGATTGAAAAATAATATACAAATCAATAAGCAAGAGGCTAAAGAGGAGCCAAAATATAAACCACGAAAAATATCTAGTTTTTTGAACTTGCAATATTTCCAGACATGGAATTTGCTACTAAAATATGAAATCATTCTTTATCCATTTTCTTCAAGTTTACGTCAGTTAAAGATATATATTCATCATGTATAGCGATTGCATAGATTGCTCTGACGTTTTCAATCGGAATATCTTGACCGGTGCTCACATCGATTAACCGTTCAATCGCAACATCATGCTGTTGTTTCCCCAATCCCTTCTCTAGGTTGAAGGGTCTCAATCCGATAGCTGGGCCAGTGGTTAACATTATAAGTTCAATTCTTTTCCCGTTAGCGTTTACCCTCTGGCCAGTTTTCATATTGTAAAGTTCCCTAGGCAGTTTAGACCATTTGTTTTTAAGTTCTATCATTTCATCGAGAGTCATTTGTTCAATTATATTTTTTTGGGGTATCTCATCAATGAAGCGAACAACCCAATCGGTGGCGGTCGTTTTCCCCATGAATTCGATACCGCCATTGCCGTTCGGAGAATATGTGTACATGGGAATCCAAGGCATCGCATGCATGACTTTAATGGTGGACGAACCATTGCGATTGGAAATGAGGGTGAGGGAAGTCGAGCCACACGCATACAGACGTGCGTCGCAATGGGCAAGACGGGGGACTGTGACGAAGCCCTGGGAAATCGGGCCGGCGAGCCAATCCGAACGGAACTGCTTCCATTCCCGCCTCCCATTGTCGAGACGGTAGGCGATGACTGCCGTCTTATCCAGGGAAGCGGGTGAGAAGGTCTCAACGGCCACAAGTTGGTCGTTCACAGCGAGCCGAGCGATTCTTTCCTCGCTGCGAAACGTTCTGACTACTTTTCCGTCGCGGGAATCCAGGACCACAACGGTTGACGGCCCGGTCGCTGCGGAGATATTCGCTGAAATATAGTGTTTTGCCTGGTGGGAATGCTTCCCGTCGACTACCGAAGGGGCGATGAGGAATCCCACATAGCGTCCGTCTGGGGAAACAGCCAGAAGCTCTTTGGGCTCACCGCGAGGCGGCGCTCCGCCGACTGGAAGCTGCCCGTAGATCTGCGCTTTCGATTCCCACCGCCAAACCGCCTTTTTGCCGCCTACCTTGCTGGAGTCCAGGCCCTCGACCACCACACGCCCCGATGTGCTCGACACAGTGACGATGGTGGATGCGGCCTGGACGATATCGAGAACCCTCTTCTTTCCGATCGTTGAGGCGTGGGACGTCGTCCACGTCAGTTTCGAGCTGGACGTGAGACGCATGCGTCCGATGGCGACCCCGCCGCACACGACGGCGATGGCCGTGGTCCCCGCCAGGACTCGCACCGCCGCCCTGGAAGCGACGTGCCTGATTCTGCGAACGGATGCGCCCGAACTCCCTTCGGACATGTGAACTCCGCTCCCAGCATTCACGATTCCCAGACCGCCGAGGGAGATGAAACCGGCCACTAGGAGCGCGATCGCCAGTCGAACGAGTAAGTTTGCCGATTCGGAGCTCGAGGCGGCGGAAGGGAGTTCTCTGGGTGACAGAAGGGAGTAGAAAATCGCCCCTGCAACCAGGGCGACGAGGTCGAGGGCGAAGAGGTCGCCGTAGCCATTCAGTGTTCTGTTCCGATACGCTGGGTCCGCGCGGACCCATAGCTTCAGGGATAGAAGCACGTTGGCGACGGCCAAGACATAGGCGGCTGGGGCGCGATACTCTCCGGAAAACGCAGCTGGCGCGGAGACGACGACGATGAGAAGCATACAGCCCGAGCTGAATAGGAAGACAACGGTGAGGAGTACGGCAACCCTCCAGAGCTTCAGCGCCCACGAATGCGAAGAAGCCGAAAATCTGGCGCGAACGAATTGCGAGGCCGTACTCGGAGAAAGAGAACGGCCTCCGGATTCGGGAATCCCACGTTGCGCTTGTTCAGACCCGTCCATTTCCACCTTTGAAGGATACGACACGTAAAACGCCTGCGTCTACGGTTTTCTACGCATGGACTCGATTCAAGCATGGAATCCGCTATGTCGGTTCGACAGTGATCGTGAAGTCGACTCCCGCTTTCCGATCGCCGCTGGGAACCGTCAAGTTCACCGTTGTGCGACGGTACGCCGTGCCGGGGCAGACTACCGTGACTTTGTACGTGCCCGGCGACTTGTAGAGGGTGAAACGGCCATCGGGGCCGGTGACGATGGCTTCCTCGGTGGTCCTGCCTTCGTCGTCGATCGAGCAGCCTGAAACTGGCCGCCCCTGTTTGTCGGTCACTGAGCCGTTGACTACCGTGCGATGACCCGATGACGTGAGCGGGGAGGATGGCGGTGACATGGGCGAGGATGGCGATGACATGGGTGAAGATTGCGGTGATGTGAGCGAGGAGGGAGACGGGGCGCCACTGCGAAGCGGTGAAGCGTCGCGGCTCGGCCCCGCCTCCCTCGCGCAACCGCACACAGCGGCGAACAGGCTGGCGCCCAGCAGCAGGGCGTGCCTCAACCTGGCGTTCGCGCGGATGCGTTCCATGCCGGCAGACTATCAGGATTCACAGGCTAGCGGGCGATGTTGAGGATGACGGAGAAGAGGCCTTGCGTTATCCGAGTCCCCGCATTCCTCTTCGGGCACAGGCCAAACCGGCTGACTCCGTTGGTGTGGATGCCGATGACGGTGTTGTTGCTCAGATAGATGGGCGAACCACTCTGCCCGCCGAAGGTATCGTGCGAGTAGCACAGCTTGTTCGGCTGCGAATCCTCGATCTTTCCCGACATCGTCCACATTTGACCGTGCGGCTTATCCCCTGGGTAACCGCGGACGGTGGCCGTCATCCCATTGTAGGTCTGAGCCTGCCAACGAAGTCCGAACCATCCTGTGGTATCGCCGATGCGTCTGTTCAGCTTCACCACACCCCAATCCTGCCGGGTGTCACCGGAGCGAGTGTAATTCACGTCCGTCCACAGTTGAGTGGCAGTCGCGAATCCGTAAGGACGAACGTTGCCGTTAGCGCCGGGGAAGAACTTCAGATTCGTGTACCACGCCTTCCCACCCCTGTTGTAGAGGCAGTGGCCCGCCGTGACGAGCGTGTCGGCGGAAACCATCCAGCCGCTGCAGTGGTGCCTGTCGTCCTTCGTTATGTAGACGATCGCCCGGTCGGGGTATCCGGTCGTCGGGTTGACGCGTGTGCGCTGGTCGGGCGGAATCACGCTGTCGGGGGAGTCGCCAGTCCGCTTCATCGGATAGAGTCCGGCGGCATTCCCCGAATACGTGCGGAGAGAGGGATTTTTGCGCAGCTGGAGATCGGACAGGCGGTTGCCGTTCGCGTCGACGCCCGTGGGGTGGACCTCTTCCGTGGACGACGAGGAGCCGTCGGATGCGGCTGGGGCTGTGGAGGATCCCGACGCACCCGTCCCCGTGTCGGCCTGAGTGGCGGAGCCGAGGGGAAGGGCCAGGCAGACGGATGCGACCGACGCCAGAGCGATGTGGCGGAATGCAGTTGAAAGTGATTTCACGAGAATCGCCTCTTCATATGTTTTCGGTTAATGCGAACCGCGAATTGCGTGTTCGCTGGTTTTCACGCGCCTACCGCAACAGGAGTTGGAATTCATATGTATATTCGACATCAGAATACGCATTTCACTCACAGCTGAGAGAGAACGTGTGAAGTATTGACGATGTCCACATTACGATCCAAGTTTGTTGAGAAACTCTGTGGACTGGAGGTGAGTGCCTGTGCCTTTCGCTTGACGCGTATGAATCCGAAATTGCGTTCGGGAATGGCCATGACGAAGTAGTAGAGGATGCCGATGGGGACGACGATCAAGCTGACGAAGAGAGAGTAGACTGGCTGGAATATGAGCCACTTGCTTCCATCGTCCCAATGGAGCCATATCATGGCGATGTAGTATATGAACAGGGCCAAGAGCAGAGTCCAGCCGGGAGTCAAGATGGCGAACCAGCGCAAGACGAACATCAATATGACGACGACTCCGCTGTACGCCCAGAGGAAGGGATGGCGGAAGATGAATCTGAAGTTGACGATGAAGAGCCTGAACGCCCCTCCGCTCCAAGCGATTCGCTGACGCCACCATCCCCGGAAGGTGTCGGGGACGTTCGTGTTCACGGTGGCCAGGATGTGCACGGCTTTGAACCCCATGGCGTCCCCGATTATTCCGGTTTCGACGTCGTTTCCCTGGAAGAAGAGGGAATGCCTTTGCATGATCTGCCTCATCACGTTGGTTTTTCCGATATGAAAGGCGCCGCTCAGGAGCCAAGGCATAATCTTCCTGACGCGCATGCTGATGATGTATTCATGTCGCTGCATCTGAACGATGGCCGGCCCGTCAGTTTGCGTGACAATTCGAACGGAAGCGAAATCGCCTCCGCTGTGAGCGAATGACCCGATAATCGTTTCCAGAGGTTCTTCGGTCGTCGTGTCAGCATCCAGGCATATTGTGTATGAATTGAGGTCGACTAGATTCAAAGCGTCACGTACTATAGTGTCTCTGGTGACGCCGCTGGTGCTTCGCTTGCGTCCGGAGGAGCGTGAAGTGTAGGTGCTTTTGAAGATCCGAAACCCGTATCGTTCGGCGATTGCCTCCAGTTTCTGGTAGAAGTCGGCGGATTCGCCCGATGTGGTGCAGAGGACGACGCGCCTGCCATAGTCCTGGAGGAAGCCAACGTTCTGCAAGTAGTTGACTTTGCCGTAAATAGGCACGAGAACGCTGAAATCATCGGAGTACATATTCGGATTCAATTTTACTGCGCTATACCATCTGGATGATGTGCCGGCCCAAATATCTACACCTATCCAGAATAATATTCCCACCAGAAGTGTGATGGCTATCATTGCATTTCCTTCCTGTACGGGAGAATGCGTAATACACGTGAGGTATGAGGATTCTCCGCTTGCGCGGGTCGGATATGTTGGCGGAGCGGAGGGGTGAGCGTTCGGGTGTATAGGAGATTCGGGGGGTGCCTTGGACGACAATCCCGACGTCACACGCAGGAGGTGAAGATCCTGATGCGACCCCATCGTGCCACCATTATGTCACGATGCTACAGCTCGCACCAGTGGATTCGGGAACGAACACGCCGAACGGGGAGCCCGGCGGCGCCATATCCTGTGGCTGGCCGTCGGGTATCCGATCCGCTTGTGGAATGCGGAATTTGGATTCGATTCCGGCCGGCCCATCGCTCGGGGCCGGTGGAAGCCTGTACTCCGGGCGAGTGGAGCGGAAATGGTGGAAGGCGGGATTAGGCTATGGAGCATGATCGACCACATTTCCCTCAACGTCAGTGACGCGAAGGCTTCTCGCGTCTTCTACGAGTCGGCCCTTGCCCCTCTGGGATACCGGGTCCTCATGGAGTTCGAAGGTGTGTACGGCCTGGGAGCCCAGGCCGGCCCCGACCTTTGGCTAGTGCCCGCGGAGAGCCCCACGCCCGTCCATTTGGCCCTCACGGCGGAGTCGACCCAACAGGTGGATGACTTCCATCGTGCCGCACTCGCGGCCGGGGGCGCCGACAACGGCGCTCCCGGTGAACGCCCCCATTACCATCCTGGTTATTACGGAGCCTTCGTCCTGGACCCGGACGGGCATAATCTAGAGGCCGTATTCCACGGCACCGGGAAGTGAGGAGAAGCGATCAGGCGAAGGGGCACGCAGGCGCGTGAAGGCCATAAGGCTCCATACCCGATGCCCTAGCTTCCAGCTCAGCACTCTGGCCCAGTGGAGCGATGGGGCAGCCGGACGCGGTAGAGCCGGGGCTTCTTTCACACTGCTCATGCGGTGTGAAAGAAGCCCCGGCGTTCGAGTGGAGGACGGGACGTGGGCAGTGCCGTGCGAGTACTAGTCTTAGTCTCCGCGTGGGTGGAGGATGTCCGCCAGTGAGTCGAGCAGGCTGATCCGCCACCACGCCCAGTCGTGACCGCCGCAGGTCACTGCGAGCCTCGCCCGGCGTCCGGCGCCCTTCAGCGTTGTGACGAGGCCTGTGGAGAGGGCCAGAGTCTCGGCCTCGTATGCGCCCGCCTGGATGTCCGCTCCGATCCAGCGCCGTTCGGCCAGCAGCGGCTCGGCGACGTCGAACCGCCACAGCGCCGGCGACTGGGCGATGGCGTGCCCCACCATCCCCTCGCCGAGGGCCAGAGTCCACAGAGCCGACAGCCCGCCGAGGCTCTGCCCCGCGACGATCGTCCCGGTCCCTTCCGCGCTCACCGGGTAGCAGGCCCGGATGCGCGGAAGGAGACCGTCCAGGACGACGTCGACGTGTCCCCCGGGCACGCCGAGGGTGCGCCACCGGGTCCCCACGTCGAGGGAATCGAGCATGGCGACGTGGAGAGGCGGCAGCAGACCTGAGGCTATGGCTCGGTCGAGGGCGTCGCCCAGGCGCAGACGACGGGCCCACATGTCCCCGTCGAAGAGGACGAGAAGCGGGGTCGCACTGGACGCAGGATCGTTCGGAGACCGGGCGGGGCGGGGATCATCTGGGAGAGCGGGGGCGCCGCGGAGGCGGGGAGGCCTGTAGACCCACGCCCGCGTGCCGTCGATCGACAGGCGCTCCAGGCCGCCGCGCGGGGGAACGACGCGTTCTCGAGGGGAGACGCCGCCGGGGGACGCGCGAGAGGCGCACTCGACGTGGACGGCGCCCCCTGAAGCCCGAGTGGGGTCCTCATCCGGTTTCCCGGGTCTTTGGGGCGGCCCCTCCGACCCGCCGGCCGGCCGCCCGCCGGCTGGGGACGACGGCTCCTCGGCGCAGGACAGCCCGACGCCCCACCGATCCGCGGGCGCGTCGGGGCCGGTGGCCAGACTCACAGAGCCGCCGGAAGGGAAGGCGATCCTCAAGCGCGCCCTCGGATCGGGGCCGCCCGAGGCGATCGCCGCCCTGCGGCTGGCGTGCCGTCCCTTCACGACGCGCCATGGCGGAGGCACGGCGTCCCGCCAGACGGCCAGGCGGTAGGACGACCTCCACTCCCGCGGGAGGCACAGCGTGATCGTCCACAGATCGGAGCCGGGAAGCCTGGTGAGCTCGTTGCATTCGGGGGAGCGCTCGTCGAAGACCGCGTTCGTCCACAAGGCCACGGCGGTGGCGGCCGAGTCCACGATCGTCCACGTGTACAGACAGGTCGAGGGACCCGATCCCGGACTCAGGCCGCCCCTCTCGGTAATGCTCGGATTCTCCGCGTACAGGGCCGTGGCCAGTAGATCCTCGCGCAAACGCGAACAGTGGGGATCGCCGCCGGCGGCCATCCACGCCTCCTCCAGCGGCCCGGTCACCCTGGGCATGCGGGCGACGGGGTGGGGGACGTCCGCCGCGCGCTCGGCATGCCATCGGCCGTGGCGGTCGCGGTGCCTGCCGGGCGGGCCGAACTCCGCCCCTCTCGCAGAGGGTGCGCCCGCAGGGCGCGTCACGGTCCGTCCGCCGTCGCGTTCGCCAGCGCCCCGGCGGGCAAGCCCGCTGCCGGAGCGGTCTGCTCTGGATCCATATCCGTCTGTCCTTCCCCTATTCGCGGTCTCGCGTACCGGGCGCCGGAGCCGACTGCGCGCAGCCTTCGCCGGCCTCCGGGGCCGGGCCGCGGGCGGCGTCCGGCACGGGCGTCTCCTCTTCGTCGAGCGGAATGACCAGCGGCCTGCCCGTGTGGGGATCGGGAATGCAGGTGCAGCGGATCCCGTAGACCTCTTCCACGAGCTCCGGCGTGACGATATCGCACGGGGAACCCGTCGCCCGAATCTGACCGTCCTTCAAGACGACGAGGTGCGTGGCGTACCGGAAGGCCAGGTTCAGGTCGTGCAACACCGCCACGAGAGTGTACCTGCCCGAACGGTGGAGCCGCCTGCACAGGTTGAGGACCTCCAGCTGATGGGAGACGTCCAGAAACGTCGTTGGCTCGTCCAGGAGCAGGAGCGGAGTCTGCTGGGCCAGGACGAGCGCAAGCCAGACCCGCTGGCGCTGACCGCCCGAGAGCTCGTCGACCTGCCGATCGGCGAGATCGGCCACCCCCGAATCCTCCATGGCCCGCCGAACGGCGTCGTCGTCCTCGCTGGACCATCGGCGCAGCAGCGTCTGGTGCGGGAAGCGACCGCGGGCGACGAGGTCCCCGACGGTGATCCCCGGAGGCGACGTCGAGGACTGGGGCAGAAGGCCTAGGCGTCTGGCGACGTGCCGCGACGGGTACGTTCCGATCTCCCGGCCGTCGAGGACCACCTGGCCTTCCACCGGAGCCAGGAGGCGCGCGAGCGCGCGGAGCAGTGTCGACTTCCCGCATGCGTTCGGGCCGAGGATGACGGTGAACGAAGCGCGGGGGATCTCGACGTCCAGGTCCGCGCTGACGACGCGGTGCCCGTATGCCAGCTTCAGACCCCGCCCGATCAGGGGTGAGGAGGGCGTGACACCCGCCGTCCGCGGGTCGGATGCGTCAGACATCCTCGAACCTCGCGAGGAGGAAGAGCAGGTAGACGCCGCCGAGCAGCCCCGTCACGAGGCCGACGGGAAGGGGCAGCTGCACGGGGGCACGCATCGACAGCAAATCTGCGGACATGAGCAGGACCGCGCCCGTCAGCCCCGAGAGCACGACCTGGACGCGACTGGCGCGGGTGATCCGGGCGGTCGCCTGCGGGGCGACGAGGGCGACGAAGGCGATGGGACCGGCCGCGGCCACGGCTGAGGCCGTGAGCACGACGCCGGCGAGCATGGCCGCGATGCGCAGCCTCTCGGGGCGGACGCTCAGCTGGCTGGCTTGGTCGTCGCCCATCTCCAAGACGTCGAGCCGGCGGGCGAGGCCCGCCAGAACCGGCAGGACGAGGGCTACGACGGCGATCGTGGGCCCGGCGCCCTCCCAGGTGACCGCGTTGAGAGACCCCGACAGCCATACCCGCGCCCGGACGGCCAGATCGATGTCTCCCCGGGCCAGGATCAGCGTGTTGAGCGCGCCGAGGAAAGCGCTGACGCCCACGCCGACGAGGATCAGCCGGTAGCTGCCGGTGCGCCGGTCGGCCCGGGCGAGCCAGTAGACGAGGAGGGCCGTGGCCATGCCCGAGGCGATCGCTCCCGCGGAAGCGGCGCGCCCGCTCGCGCCGAAGACGACGATGTGGACGACGGCCCCCGTGGCGGCGCCGGTCGTGAAACCGATGACGTCCGGCGAACCCAGAGGGTTGCGCGAAATCGACTGGAAAGCCGCCCCAGACGCCCCGAGGGCGAGGCCGACCGCGAGCCCCGCTGCGACGCGCGGGAGGCGGAGGCCGAGGACGATGCGGGAGTCGGCGGAGTCCGGCGAACCGCCCGCCAGTGCCTCCCAGATCCTGCCGGCGCTCAGACGAATCGTTCCGGAGGACAGGGAGAGCCAGGCCAGAACGAGGAGGAGCGCGAGGAGGGCCGAAGCCAGGGCGAGGCTTCGAGCCTCGATCCGCAATCGGGCCCGGCCCCACGACATGCGTAGCTCGGACCTCATATTCCCGCGATCCTCCCCCCGCGTACGAGTGCGACGAAGAACGGAGCGCCGATGAGCCCGGCCATCACTCCCGCCCCGATTTCGTCCGGGTAGTCGGCGACCCGTCCGAGGACGTCCGCCGTGAGCAACGCCATGGCCCCGAGGAGGGCCGACAGCGGCAGCAGACGGGCATGGCCCGAGCCGCCGACCGTCCGAGCGATGTGCGGGGACGCCAGGCCGACGAAGGCGATGGGGCCGGTGGCCGCCGTCGCACCGCCGGCCAGCACGACGACGGCCAGGTTCGCCAGGGCCCACGTCGTTCGCGTGTTCGCGCCGAGGCCCCGAGCGGCGTCCCGTCCGAGGACCGCGACGTCGAGCGATCGGGCGACGATGGCCGCGATGCACGCGCCGACGGCCAGGCAGGCGAGCGCCACCCACAGGCTCTCCCATCCCCGGCCCTGGAGCGAGCCCGTGGCCCACCCTCGGAAAGACTCGTGGACCGTTTCGGGCCGGGACAGGATGGCGATGGTGGTCGTCGAACTCAGCAGGATGGACAGGGCGGCGCCCGCCAGCACCAGGCGGGTCGGATTCTCGCCCGCTTCGTTGGCCCGACCCAGACGGTGCACGACCAGGCCCGCGGCGGCCGCGCCGGCGAAGGCGAACCACGTGTAGACGAGGATCGACGAGCCGCCCGATGCGGACAGGCCGACGACCACGCCCGCCGCCGCCCCGTGATTGACCCCCAGAGTGCCCGGTTCGGCCAGAGCGTTGCGGGTCAAAGACTGGGTCAGGGCTCCGGCCAGACCCAGGCAGGAACCGGCCGCCACGGCGATGGCCGTCCGCGGAATGCGGACCTGGCGGATGAGAACGTGGTCGCCGTCCTTCGGGCTGTAATGCCAAAGGGCGTTCCATGTCTCGTGCAGAGGGACGATCCGGGAGCCGACGACCATGCCGACTGCGCACAGCGCGGCCAGCGCCAGGCACAGCGCCGCAAGCGCGACGAGCCGCCGCCGGGAGCCCCGCGCGCTCGTCCCGGCCCGCCGCCGGGCCGGGAACTCATGCGGTGGGCGCCTCGTCAACTGAACGACTTGACCACGGCGTCGACGATCTGCCTGCCCGAGTAGTAGTCGATCCTGAACGAAGTGGGCCCCAGGGAATGGACCCGCTTCGATTGGACGGCCGGAAGATTGGCCAGCAGAGGGTCGGCCAGGAAACCGGCGACGGTCTTGTCGCTGGCCGAGATGAGGAATATGCTCTTGCCCTTGATCGCCTTGGCGAGGTTCTCGTAGGTGACGAAGGCGAAGTCGGAGCGCTTCTGCCTGCGGGTCTCGAGACCGGGTGGGGCGTCGACGACTGTGAACCCCATGGCCTCGAGCAGTTTGGCGTGCGGGCCCTCCCTCTTGCCGACCGCTTGGTTCTGCCCGCCGGCGCCGTTGAACGAGACGATCGAGACGTCGCCGTCAGGCGGCTTGATCTTCGCCTTGGCGTCCCTGACGTACTGGTCGAAGTCGGCCGTCACCTTCTTGGCCTTGGATTCCAGACCGGTCGCCTCGCCCAGCTGGGCGGACAGTTTCCGCCAGTCCTGCTTGGAGTAGTCCACGACGACGGTGGGGAAGCGAGCCGAGATCTCCGCGTAGTGGTCGGCGACCGAGTCGGCGCCGGAGGACGATACGACCACGAGGTCGGGTTCGGCCGCGACGATGGCCTCCATGTTGAACTGGAGGTTCCCGTAGAGGGACTTGACGCCTCGCCTGTCGGCGACTTTGGCCCACTGGGAGAAGAAGCCCTTCGAATCGGTGATGGGGGAGGGGGTGGTCGCGGCGGTGGCGACGAGTGGTGCGTCGATGGCCAGCAGGCTCCCGGTGACGCTCGGAGACGTCGAGACGATTCGCTTGGGCTTGCTCTTGAGCTCGGTGGTGCCCTTTTCGTGCTTGATCTCGCGGGGCCATCGCCCGGCCGAAGCGCCGGAGGCCTCCGGACCGCCCGACGATGCGCCGTCGCCGCGAGACGAACAGGATACGGGGAACATGGAAGCCAGCGCGACGACGCCGGCTGTCAGGATGCGTGAGATACGGGTCCGCATGGTCCTCCTCCGTACGGTAGTGCTGGATGCCTCTCAGGGAACGGATCGCTGAGGTATGGAAAGGTTAGCAATGCCTAACTCCCTTGGAAAGACCTCTCGCACGGACGTCCAGCATGCGAGACGCCCATCGACCGGCGGATGCCGGCCGGTGGACCCGCCTCCGGCGTTCGGAAGCCGGGATCGGCTGGATTCCACTGGAATCCAGGTGAGGCAACGTGTACATGCGGAGCGCGACGACGACCAGGGGTAATGGTACCCGCGTGTTCCTCGTTGACAGGCAAAACGGATCATCTATTCTCTATTTCCGGGCGGCGCTCTGAAAGCGCCGAAAAATGAATGAACACGCATAGAGGGGATTTTCTGCCGGCCAATCGGCCCGATCGTGATAAACGCCACCATTCATCGCATATTTTCAATTCGAGCTTCGTCCGGGCCCGGGTCTCCAGGTTCCGGTCGGCGTCTCAGTCAGGAGCGATTTCGTGAGCAATATGAACGTATTCACCGGTGCCACGCGTGAAGTCAGCGTGGATCAGATGCTTTTCTCGACGACGGACGAGCGCGGCGTCATCGGCTTTTCGAACGGGGCCTTCGTGGAGCTCTCCGAGTACGGCCGCGAGCAGTTGGTCGGCGCTCCGCACAGCGTCGTCCGCCATCCCGACATGCCGGGAGGCGCCTTCCGGACGATGTGGGACACGTTGAAAGCCGGCAGGCCCTTCGCCGCCTACATGCGGAATCTGGCCGCGGACGGCGCCGAATACGACGTCTTCGCCGCTATCACGCCCTTGGACGAAGGGGGTTATCTCTCGGTCGGGTTCCGCCCCACCGTCGACGAGCTCCTGCAGACCGCTTTGTCGGCTTACGAGGGCGCCAAGGCGTTGGAGGACTCCCTCGACGGCGCCGATCGCCACGAGGCGGCCGGCCGGGGCGCCGGAAAGATCCTCGAGCTTCTGGGCGAGGCGGGTGTTTCCTCCTACGAGGAACTGCAGAGCGCCGCGCTCCCCGCGGAAGTCGCGCGGCGGGAGGATCTGGCCGGCGGTCTGCCCGAGCGCCCCGAGGCCGCCGGGACGCTGGGCGAGGCGCTGGAGGAGGTCAAGGGCATAGCCCGGGAGCTCGACGCGTGGATGGAGCGGTCCTCCGCGCTCGCGGATCTGTCCGGCGCCCTCCGGACTGCGGGAGAGAGCCTGGAGCGGGAGATGGATGACGAGACCCTCACGGCCGACGCCCTCGATAGGCTCGATCGCTCCGATCCGGGCAGCCGCTCCCTCGCCGAGCTTTTGGACGTGTGGATCCACATGCAGGAAATCGTCGCCCAGCCGGTTGGCAGGCTGCACGACGTCCTCTCGAGACTGGACGCGAACAGTGCGCAGACGCGGTTCCACGTGGCTCTGGCGCGCCTGCACACGACGATGACAGCCCAGTTCATCGCTGAGCTCGTCGACGAGGGGGCCGACGCCGATGCGGCGGCCTCCGCCATCTGCATGCTCGCGGGCGCGATCCGCCGGGGACTGGCGGACATGGAGAGCCAGGCCGACACCCAGCGCCGGCTCGTCGCCGAGACCGCGGACTACATAGAGCAGACGAGGGAGTTCATCGCGATCCCGCGCCAACTGCTCATGCTGTGGGACGGCGGAGCGGGCGCCGGGGAGCTTCCCGAGGGCGCCGCCCAGATCGCGGCGGGCGTTTCGCAGAGGGTCGACTCCGTGGGCAAAGAGCTCGACAGACTCGACTCCATCGCCCGTCGGTGCCGGGGCTCTCGTCGGCGCCGGGGCTTCGGCGCCGACGGAGAGGCCTCGACGACGCAGTCCCTGCTCGACAGGGTCGACCGGGTGGCGCAGAGCTTCGGCGCCGCTGTCGGCTCCAGAGCCTGAGGCCTGGCGGCCGGCTGGCTTGCGACCAGGCGCACGAGACGTCGCAGCCGCAGCCAGCCGACGCCGCCCTTAGCCCTGGTCGAGCCCCGCGTCGTGGAGGACCGTGCGGATGGCCCTCTCGTGCTGTTCGCGCTTCTCACGGCGTCCGCGCACCACGAGCGCCGTGGCCGAGGCGACGAGCCCGCCCCAGATGACGAGGGTGCTGATGAGCATGAGGACGATCGCCGAGCCTTGCATCATTCGCCTCCGTTCGCGTGCGTGCGGTCCGCCCGGTCGGCGCCGGGCGATTGCGGGTCCGGCGGTCGGCGGGAGCCGACGGCCGAAGCGGCGCCCACGGCGCGGCGACGCCGGGAGCGAAGGGCCGATTCGTACTCGTCGAGATCGACGGGCGTGAAGTCGTCGACGGGGCTCCTCCACCGGGCCCAGGTCATGACGAGCGTTCCCACCGCCGCGGCGGCGATGCTGCCCCACCCGAAGGCGTTCTCGAAGGTCCTCGAGTAGTCCTTCCCGTTGTACTGGTTGGAGATGAAGGCGACCACGGTGTCGACGAGCATGTACGTCAGCACGGCCGGGGCCACGACGCCCACGAGCAGGCGCCACCATGCTCCGATCGTGCCGCCCGCTTCGGAGACCACGTTGAGGTGGCGCTGGAGGACGGGCAGGCGCCGGACCGCGAAGGCCAGGGAGAAGCAGACGAAGACGGCTGAGACCACCACCCCGATCTGGGTGATGTAGGCGTCTACGACGTCCAACGCCTTGATCCCGGACACCGAGCCGAAGACCACCAGGGAGACGGCGGCGCCGGGAATCCCCACGGCGAGCGAGGCCTTCATCGGGCTGAGCTTGAACTTCTCGCCGACGCCCGCGGCGACGACCTGCATGACGGAGATGATCGAGGTGAAACCGGCCAGGGCCAGCGAGACGAAGAAGAAGACGCCGAAGATCGCGCCGCCGGGCATCTGCGCGATGATCGTCGGGAAGGTGACGAAGGAGAGCGTCACGCCCGTCAGACCGTCGAGATCGGCGACGTTCACGTTCTGCTCGAAGGCCATGAAACCCAGCGTGGCGAAGACGCCGAAACCCGCCAGAACTTCGAAGGACGAATTCGCGAAGGCCGCGACGAGCCCCGTGCCGACCAGATTGGAGCGTCTGCGCAGGTAGCTGGAGTAGGTGAGCATGATGCCGAAGGCAACCGACAGGGAGAAGAAGACCTGCGCGTAGGCGGCGATCCACACCTTCGGATCCTGCAGGGCGTGGAAGTCGGGAGACCACAGGGCGTTCAGGCCGTTGACGGCTCCGGGCAGGAGGAGCGCGCGGACGACGAGCGCGACGAACAGCACGACGAGCAGCGGGAGGAAGATCCTGTTGGCCCGTTCGATCCCGCGCGTGATGCCCAGCCCGATGACCAGGAGCATGAGCGCCCAGACGATCGCCAGAGGGACGAAGACGTTCCACACCGGCGATGCCGAGAACCCCGGAGCGTCCGACGCGCCGATCGATTTGTTGAAGAACGCTCCCGCGCCTCCCGGGCTGCCCTTCCACGCGACGTTCACCGAGTAGAGGACGTACCTGAGCGCCCAGGCGATGATGACTGCGTAGTAGGTCATGATGACGAAGCAGATGAAGGCCTGCCACCAGCCGAGCCACTCCAGTTTGCGCGACACGCGGCGGAAGACCGCCGGGGCGCTGCCGCGGTAGCGGTGGCCGAGCGCGTAGTCGAGGAAGAGGATGGGGATGCCGGCGGTCAGCAGTGCGACGATGTAGGGGATCATGAAGGCTCCGCCGCCGTTGGCGTACGCCACGCCGGGGAAGCGCCAGATGTTGCCCAAGCCGATGGCCGAGCCGATCGCGGCGAAGAGGAAGCCGACCTGGCTTCCCCACTGCTCGCGTTCGGCGATGCCGGGCTCGGCGATATCGGGTTGTCGCGCTGACGAAGACATGTACGGGCCACCTGTTTCGCTCGTGGGCGGGGGAGCCCCGGCCTCGGCCGGAGGCTCCCGTTCACTAACCGGCAAATCATAGTGAGGGAAGAGGCCGGGTACACATCCGTCTCACAATGCGGCTGCCGGGAGCGGCGATCCGCGTCGCCGGGCGGATGGAGACGGGTGGTGTCCGGGTGAGGCCGGGGAATGCGTGGGTGTTGCTCGGATGAGGCCGAGATGGAGGCCGTCTCTCGGCCCCATCCGAACGCCCGGTCCGCTTGCTGAACTATTTGGACGAGCCGTCTCCCATTCGGCCGCCCGAGGCGTCCGAGCCGGAGGCCTTCCCGTCCGACATCTTCTTATCGCTCATCTTGTTGTCGGTCGCCTTGCCGTCGGACATCTTGCCGTCGGACATCTTGCCGGTGTCAGATTTCCCGTCCTTCATCTTGCCGTCGGACATCTTCTTGTCGTTCATCTTCCCGCCGGACGTCTGCGAGGTGCTCGACTCCTCGGAGGGCTTGTCGCCTGAGTCGTCGCTGCCACAGGCGGCCAGACCGAGGCCGGCGGCCAGGACGACGGCGGCCAGAGCGGAGGAACGGAAGGTCTTGCGGGCCACGATGGGTCTCCTTTGTCTCATGGGCAGGCGCTTCCTGCCCCTCGCGCAGTGATTCGGAGCCGGAAAGCCCCATGGATGTGTGAAATGTTGCACACATCCATGGGGCGGTCGGCGCCGAACCGGTGGCGACAGACCAAGGAAGGACATCATGCTCTCTCAAGCACTCATCGGACTACTGGGCGGACTGATCACCGGCATATCGCCGTGCATCCTCCCGATGCTCCCCATCATCTTCCTCGCGGGGGCCACCAGCGCCGCGACCGGCGACGAACGTTCGCGCTCGCGCAGATACCCGCTCCTCGTGACCCTCGGACTGGTGGTCTCCTTCACGCTGGTCACTCTTCTAGGCTCGACGCTGCTCTCGCTCCTCGGCCTGCCGCAGGACTTCATCCGCTGGATGGGCATCGTCCTGCTGGCGGTTATCGGAATCGCCCTGATGTTCCCGACGTTCGAGGAATGGCTCGAGAAGCCCTTCAGATACCTCGGCAACAGGAACGTCGGCAAGCGGTCCAACGGATTCGTCTTCGGCCTGCTGCTCGGCACGGCCTACGTCCCCTGCGCGGGCCCGGTCCTCACGGCGATCACGGTGGCCGGATCGACCGGACAGATCGGGCTGGACACCGTGGTGCTCGCCGTCTCCTTCGCGACCGGCGCCGCCATCCCCCTCTTCTTCTTCGCTCTGGCCGGCCGCGGAGTCACGGAACGGGTCAAGGGGTACCGCAAGCACCAGCGCGGCATCCGCATCGGCGCGGGCGTGGCCATGCTCGGGCTGTCCGCCGGACTGGCCTTCAACCTGCCCGCGGCCCTGCAGCGCCTGATCCCCGACTACACATCCTCGCTCCAGAAGTCCACGGACAGACTCCTCAACAAGGGCGGCCAGGAGTGCCAGGCCGACGCCGACACCCTCCTAGACTGCGGGAAGCAGCCGGCCGTCGAGGGAATCGCCGCCTGGCTCAACACGCCCGGCGGCAAGCCGCTCGACGCCGCCGTCCCGAAGGGAGGGGTGCGCCTCGTCGACTTCTGGGCATACTCGTGCATCAACTGCCAGCGTTCCGTGCCTGGGATCAAGAAACTGTACGAGACCTACAAGAGCGCCGGCCTCCAGGTGCTCGGCGTGCACTCGCCCGAATACGCCTTCGAGAAGGTGACGGAGAACGTGCGCGAAGGGGCGAAGAAGCTCGGCGTCACCTACCCCGTCGCCGTCGACTCGGACTTGAGGACGTGGAAGAACTTCGACAACCACTACTGGCCCGCGCAGTACCTCGTCGACGGGTCCGGCAAGGTGCGCCACATCCACTACGGCGAGGGCGGCGAAGCCACGGCGGAGAAGCTCATCCGCCGGTTGCTGACCGAGCAGAACCCGGGAGTCAAGCTGCCCGATCCCGTCTTCACCGAGAACAAGTCGGGGGCCCGCGACGGCAAGGCGGGGTCCCCCGCC